>ERZ1106964.44-NODE-44-length-156132-cov-6.424111_pt1 | contig 156132 bp, 144 predicted proteins | sample MGYA00403682_ERZ1106964 | MGnify/ENA primary metagenome ERZ1106964 (study PRJEB35170, sample SAMEA104062451) | human gut metagenome | biome: human gut; feature: human-associated habitat; material: faeces | place: Denmark | collected 2013-04-10 ...
TGACATGAAAGCAGGTGTCTTCGATATAGATATAGAAAACGCTCTTGCGTCCATGTCACCACATGACTTTGCGGCAGTAGAAGCCGAAGTCAATTCTTACCGAACATATACAGTGCTATATGTTAAATACGGTTATAAAAGGATTGACGCTAAATGCCGCAAAGATGCTCTTGCTATGGCATCGAACAATAGATCTGGAATATCGTGGAATGATACTCCGTACTGTTTAAAAGCAGTCCGCAGCCGTTGCATTCACGAGTTTAGAATAACATCTACCAGAACAAATATTACTCGTGTAGAGTATATTTACGATGTTGCTCAGATGAACCAGGCAGATAAGAAATCGTTTGTAAAAAGCCTATCCTCAACGGAACCAAGTGTTCTCTATAATGTAGAGTATTATTTTATAAAGGATTCCTTTATCATGGAGCAAAGCAAGTTTTCTGTTACGGTCACGAAATAAAAGCGGATTTATATAAATCCGCTTTTATTTTTGGCAACATTGACATATATAAGCTTTTCTGTCCGAATACTGATTTGTTTTCATAAGGGGTCTCAAGTTGAGACCCCTTATGTTGATTGATAAAGGGTCTCAACTTGAGACCCTTTATCATAGCTTATATATAAGATTAACTTAAAAATATATTTTATGATAAAAAGGGTCTCAACTTGAGACCCTTTTTTATCTATGCATATCGCTGAAACATATTCTACGAATTAAGAAGATGATCAATCTTTTCTGCCAAAACTTTCAATGTTTCTCGGTCATCCTCTGTGAGTTCGTATCCTTCCAGCTCAGAAATATTTTCTATATTCTTTGTTATCTTTCTGAATGTTGCTTTTGGATTCACTGTTTTCCCTTTTTCTTCCGTAGAATCTGTTTTTTCTCCATCCACAGTTTTATAGCTTGCAACGAGTTTTTCTATATCTTTTTTTGTGATTATTGCCTCACTATCATTTTCCCTTATCTTATTGATTCCTTGAAGAACATGTTTCTGTAATGCCGCATCTGGATCTCCCTCAGCCGGATAGAGAGGCGAAACCGCATCTACTGATATAATTCCGTCTGCAATAAGTGCCTGCATGCTGTCATCGAGCTGCAACAATCTCAGTAATCTTGAAACCTTTGCCGCCGAGCAATGAAATATCTCTGCAAGGATATCCTTTTTCTTTCCGGTCAAGTTTCCTGCTTCTCTCTGTTCTTGAATCCATGTTTCAGACAGTTCTTTCATCGAACGAGCAGTATCTATCGGAGTTAAGGTTCTGGATTGCATGTTATCCATAATGAGTTGATATGAACGCTCTCCCTCAGTCTTTGGAGCCTGTTTAACCACCGCAGGTATTGTTCTGTCTCCATTCAGTTTTTTCGCTCTATATTTACGATGTCCGGCAATAATTTCGTAACGACCATTTTCTTTCTGAAAGACTAATATTGGCTGATAAAATCCCTTTTCCTTGATATACTTAGCCAGGTCATCAATTTTACTCATATTGAAGATTTTCTCGTTTTTAGGATTCTCATCAATCAACGACATCTCCAGATTGACCGGTGTGCATTCAGTGATTCCCAAATTCATACTTTCAAGACCTGGACGATTTCCAAAAATATTTTTTGCCATTTTGCACCTACCTTATGTATTCTGCAAGCTGCTTAAACGCTTGAGCAACCTTAGAATTCGTGTTATACCACGCAAGTGGTCGATCAATCATTTTACTCCCCTTAACGATTCCAGAACTCGGAATACAAATTCCGGAGTAGCTTGGCATCGTTTCACAATAATCCAGAAACTCTTTTTCTGCGCTATATCCGGCATATGAAGAGATGTAAAATGACATTTTTTCTAATGTCGGATTATACAGTTGTTTTATAATTGACACATGTTTACTTAAGATTGAGAACCCCTTCAAGCTATCCGTATCCGTTGTACATGGTGTTATAATTTCATCACACGCGTTTAATGCCAATGAAGATAAACTGAATTTGCTTTCTTTTCCATTTTCACCCACTTCCGCGTATGGTCTTTCGGGCGGAAAATCCATGATCACATAATCATATTTATCTGAAATACTCTCAAACGCTTTTCTCAACGCAAGTGGATCAGAAAAGAATTTAACATCTTCATTTTCCGGTGCAGGAATCATATCGATGTGAACTCTTTTCGGGCGCACTTTCGAGCTAAATTTTATATAGATCGGGTAACAAGCTTCTCCCACTTCACACTCTCCAGCCGCGACATTGATTATTGTTTTTGTTATTTCAGAAACACGGTCCTGCAACATCGCATCTGTGAAATTTCTCTGTAAATCCAAGTCAATTGCAAGCACAGAGTATCCAGCCTCTTCTAAGCAGGCTGCTACGTTGATTGCAGCTGTAGTTTTTCCAACTCCACCCTTCTCATTTGCGATTCCGATTTTTCGAATACCAGACATTTTTTCTCTCCCTTCCTATTTTAAATTCATTATAAGCTTTGTCCTATTTAATGTCAATATATTGTTTTGAATATCACGTTATGCTTTATAATTAAAACGTATTAGTAAATATTTAGACCGTAATAATTGACTTTTATCATGGAATGTATTATAATTCGTTACAGAACATAACAAGGAGGCTATTTTATGAATTTGAAACCTTTACAGGATTTCTCCGGAGAGGAGAGGAGTATTCTTGGTTTATTCGGAATTGATGTAGGCAATCACGATACTAAATCAAGACATACCGTATTTGCAAGTGGTTACAAAAAAGATTTGGTTCTGAATAAGCTTGCAACAGAATATATTGAAATTGAAAACAACGGTGTAACGGAATATTACACACCCACTTTAGAACCTTTTAATTTCGCTAATGACAAAACAGCTACGGATGAAATGTGGATCTTGAGTTTGTTTTCTATCGCAAAAGAGGCGATTGCAAGAGGTATTTCTATTGGCAATAAGGAAGGAATTGTTCTTGCAATTGGAATGCCTCCGGGAGATTTCAACGAAAAAAACGCAATTGCATATAAAGAATATTATCGTCCTGGTTCAGAGGTTAAGTTTTATTACAAAAACATTCCATTTGATTTTATCATCGAAGATGTTTTCGTAACCGCTCAGTGTTGGGGTGCGGCAGCTCAGTATAAGAGTCTTATTAAAGGTCTGAACGATGTTTACTTCATCGACATTGGTGGAATCACTACTGATGTAATGCGTATGGTCCGCAATCAAATTCAAAGCGATAGTATTGATAGTTATAAAGAAGGTGTAAAAAAACTTTTCATGCAGATTTCCAAGCAGCTTCGCAGCGAAACCGGCAACAATGTCTCCCCATTACAGATTGCTGATGTCTTATCCGGTAAAGATGAATCAAGTTCTATTTATGTAAAGTTCAGCACCAGGATTCACGAACTGGCATATGACTGGTTAAAAAATCTCTTTACTTCAATGATTACGGCTGGAGCCGAATTTTCCCTTACTCCAGTTGTAACATTAGGGGGCGGTCCGCTTTTGCTGGAAGATGAATTGCGAAAAGTTTCCAGTGATCTTGGCTTTTATGAGTGGAAATCCATTACAGATAATCGTGCGAATGCGATTGGGTATGAATCCATTGCCGCTGTTCCCAAATATAAAATTAAGAAAAAAGCATTAGATGAATATTGGGCTAAGTTTGACTGGGAACATAAAGAGTCAGCTGATGAAGAATAATTAAAGGAATGAGGGATGATATACTATGACTGATGCAAAACGCAAAAGAGCATCATCGACAATCAGTTTTGATGTGAATTCCGAAGACGCCTTAAAGGCGCACGATTATCTCGCATCATTTGGGCGTAGACAAGGGCGCTTTATAACTGCTTTGATTCTCTTTTACCTCCAGCATCAGGACAGGCTGTTTTATTCTGCTGAAAGCGGAAAAATATGGGATTTAAAGGCAATTGTTCCTTACATGAATAAGCTTGGATATTCATATGATGATGATCCAAAGCAAGCGATATCGCTTGTCGAACGAATAGAATCCCTTGATAAAGACATGATTGAGTTAGTCGGACGAATTGTGTCTTCAAACAAAGAGGAGATTGTTTCACCTAATATTTCTGGTGATAATCTTTCGAATGATGTATTTGACACTTTTCCAGAAAAGATCCAGTCTACAAATTCAAATGTTGTCGTAGCCAATGGCAATGCATCAAATGAAACTGCTCGAAGTAATACAATCGCGCAGCCATCTTCTCAAAGTTTGGCTAGTAATAGCAGTAAATCAGATATTGTTACCGCTAAACCAATGCTATCTGACGATGACGATGATGACGATGATGTAGGCTTCTTTACACAAATGTCATTCCATTAACTGTAAAATAAGAGGCATCTATTTCGATGCCTCTTATTTTTTTAAAAGGGTCTCAATTTGAGACCCTTTTAAATTATGTGGTACAAACATCAGTTCTGATACATAACTACGTTTCTATAAAATGATGCACCACAAGAATGCACATTATTCACGTCCAAAAATGCCAATATTCGCATGTTTTTTCTGTTATTATTGACATTTTTTGTATGCACCAATATAATGAAAACATAAAACACTAAGAAAGGAGTGATAACATGAATACATTATTTGCACTTAAGTTTCAGATGAAGCTGTTTGAATTGGAGAGTTATATCAAAGATGCATTAAAGAGTAAAGTATACCGCTTATCTGCATTTGGCGCAGCATTTATCGGATGTGCTTATCCAGTGTTTGCCGCTAATAATGACAATATGTTCTCTGAGTTTGTAGACCAGCTTGTTTCTTTGTACAACTCAATGGTTCCGGTAATCAATGTATGTACTTTGATTTTCCTTGTTTTTGCAATTGCAGCGCATTATCTCACAAGTGATCCGCAGAAATCTAAAATGTGGAAGGATGTCGCAATTAAAGTAATCATTGGCTTTGCAATCATCATCATTGCACCTTGGATCTTGGTAAAAACAAAAGATTTCCTTGGCACCAGTATGACGAGCAAATCCATAACCGATGTTAAAAACATAAAATAGCATCATTAGCATCATCGATTAGGGCGCATTTATATATGCGCCCTTTTCACTAGAACAATGGAGGTCATCATTTTATGGGTGCTCTTGATTTTATATGGGAATCGTTGCTGTCATGGATTCAGACCACTGTTCTTAGTTGTGTCGATCTAGTCACCAAACAGCTAGTATATGCGTTTTCCCCAAATTTAATCACATTTGATAAGTACTTTCCAGGGGCAACCACCCTATGGAATATCGTATACACATGCTCCGCAGTTTTGATCATCGCTTTATATTTTTGGAAACTGTTTTCCAACCAGCTTTCACCATTTTCAAGAACGTATGAGTCTCCCATAACTCTTACAGTAAAGATGGTACTGGCTTATGTTGTGATGATAAATATCGGAGGAGTAATAAACGCATTTATGGGGCTTGCCGATACGGTTTATTGGAAAATTTTGGACAATGCCACCATTACAAACGGAACTGTGTTTTCCAATTTGTGCGATTCTGTTAAGAAATCATTTCTTGACAATGATTCTTCCGGAATGAACATTGTGGAAGCACTTGTTGCATTTATTTTGACAATCCCGATTGCATGGAACTACTTTAAACTCGTGCTTGAAATGGCAGAACGCTATGTTGTCATTGGTGTTATGTATTATACAATGCCGCTTGCATGCGTTCCAATTGTCAGTAAAGATACTGATGCAATCACACGATCATGGATTCGAATGTTTTTCTCAGAACTTTTGATTCTGGTTCTCAATCTATGGTTCATGGTAATTTTCCAATCAGCAATTATCGATAATCCTATGGAAAAATCCGTAACTGTAAATGGCTATACCTGTGGGGGAATCCTGTGGTGCTTCATTGCTTTAGCATTCTTAAAAACTGCGCAAAGCATTGACTCACACATTGCAGCTTTGGGTCTTACAACCGCACAATTAGGTCAAGGTGTCGCAAATACTTTACTTGCTACTGGAGCCGGATTAAGACGTGGCGCAAGAACAGCACAGCATGCTTTCGGATTACATCCAGCTGCTGTTTTTGCAGGAAATGCTTCAAACGGGACCACAAGGACGCAGCGGAAGGCAGCTCAAGGGCTATCAAAACAGGCAGATTCAGTCAAATCTGTATCTGATCCTACACATGTAAAAAATATGGGACGTGAACAGTCTTATAAATTCATGAAAGACAGACCAAATTTCTCTTTGAACGGAGAGGCGGCTCGTGCCTACGCAGAAAAATTTCTTCCAGAGAATATGAAAGAGCAGCTTAGTAAAGGTGAATTTATGGGCGGTACCGCACAGAATGGTAATTTTGAACTTGAATACAAAGATCAAAACGGTAAGCTCTCTAAGATGAGCTATTCAGAAACACAGCCAGATGGAATCAGTCAAAAAGTCAGCTTTGGCGAAACAAGCGGCTTCTTGAAAAATACGGGTTCTCCATATCAAATGAATGATATTAACGATGGCAGCTCTTATAAAGAATTCGCGCAAGCTCACTTAAATGGTACTGATAATTTCCTCGATAATTCTGGTTTTGTTTCATCCGAGGAGCTTAAGGGATCCACTATCAGTCCTGCGGATGATGGAAGTGATTCTTTAATTTTGCGGGATGCAGATGGCTATGAGATTGCCAGAATTTCACCTTTTAACGATCAACATGCGGACAACCTATCGGACAATACAGTTATTGGTGAAGGTTCAGACGGACTTTATCGTGCTGATTTCAATACCACGCCGAAAATGCCGCTTCCGGATGGATACGAATATGCCGGCGATGTTTGCTTTGATGCCAACAATAACCCAGTACCTGAAAATGAAATTGCAACCACTGATGGAACGCATTTTCAAGAATCCTACAAGACTCCAAATGGAAATTATATTTCTGCGGGAGAAATGGATGCCCTTATGCATGATCAATATATCTTCAATGATGATTATGCCGGCAATATTTCTTATACCTCCAATGGCAATGAGTCTGGCTTTGTAGATGCAAATGGTAAGTCACTTGATCTGAGCAAAGCTGGATGGAGTCAAACCGAGGATCCTGATATTTATCAGAATGCATATACCGGATGCACTGCGACAGGAGAGCAGATTGCTGCAAACATGGCGAATCCACAATATGCAGCTCAATCTTACGGTGGAATTGATAATGAAGGAAATCCAGTTTACTTCGATAATGCATCTAAGATAGCTGTCAGCAATGAAGCTATGGAAAACGCTCCAAAATATGGCGAGGCTTCCTCTATTCACGGATTATATAATTCGGAGACTGGTAGTTTTGATGCCATTCCAAATACTTCTAATGGAATTGGGAAAAATGTTGAGGATCTTCTTGATAAAGACTATTCATTCTCAGGATCTGTTGGAGCCAATGTTTCAAAAGCATATATGCCTGAGTTGAAAAACGAAGCCATTGAATCTGCTTCTCTGGATAAAGATACTCTTACTGTTCAACGAAAAGTTGACTTGAACGGTAACGAGGGTATTAAGACAGACCATTATTGGAGCAACATTGCAGACGGATCTACAAACAAGGTATTCCAAAAAGTCAACAGCGCAGGTTCCTCAACCTGGTATAAGGTTCCGGATCGCCAAAGTGATACCAGTTATCGCGAAACTCCTTATGCCGCTTCTTCATCAGAATCTAGCGGTACTCGTAGATCTGATAATGGACGTTCAAATTCAAATGAACACTCCGTATTTAACGACACTTTAACAAACGATAGGCGCAACGGAAAATCCCAGTCTGAACCATATAATAGTTCAGATAATGCCTATGCAGGTGGGAATAATCGCTTCACTCCTAATCGAAACAAGAAGAAAGGACTTAGGAACAACAAGCATAACCCCAGAGAATAGCTTGTAATGTGAAAGGTATATTATGGCGGAACACGAAAATAAGGACCATGTTTCAGACACTCTTGAAGCCGGTATGGACACAGCCGGAGATATTGCCAATAACGCATATAATCACTATAAGGATCGGCAAAATGCAGCCTCTGGAAATACTCCGCAAAGGAATAATTCTTCAGGCGATTCTACCAAAAGCAAGGATTCAAATAGTCCTTCTAAAGTTCCGGATTCTCCTCAACCAACAAATAATACTTTTTCATCCAGCCCTAATGTCAATGCCGGAACTGCGGGAGCGGCATCCGGCACCGGAACATCCGTTGGCACATCCGGTGCCAGTTCCGTTGCCGGTACAGCTGCGGGAGCCTCCACAGGCACCGCAGCTGGTGCTGCGACCGGCGCGGCGGCAGGTACCGCAGCCGGTGCTGCAGCTGGTGCCGGTGCTGGTGCTACAGCCGGAGCTACAATAGGAACCGCTGTTGGTCCTTTGGGTACTGCTACAGGAGCTGTGGTAGGCGGTGTTGCATCGTCCATTATCAAATGGATTGTTATTTCAAGCCTTTTATTTCTTTTTTGTATCGCCGGTATTGTTGAAGAGTTGGTGCCAAATCTTATTTTAAAGCCGGTTGGAGAAGCGGTGAGCCTCATTAAGGGCATTGTAAGTAAAGTCACCGATGCCATTCACAACTTTATAAATTTTTTTACTGGAAATGATACGGACGATACGGAGATGGTGGAAACCCTGGAAGATGCCACACAGTATTGCGTAGATGTCATTGATGAGATGCTTGAAAGTGCTTATGAAGACGCAAGAGAAGAAGTGCAGAAATTATGTGAAGAAAAAGGATATGATTACCAGACATCTATTGATTCTCTAGGCTCAGAAGGTGGCATGTTTAATACGACAAACTACGCCTTTATCATTTCCACATACTCAGTTACCACTGATTTTAACAACGTAACCATAGCAGACTTCAAATCACAGCTTCGTAAAAAGTTGAAAATCACTTATACACTTTCAACGGAAGAAAAAGAAAAAGAAGAATACGATCCTGTTATGATTCCAAAATATGAAGCAACTACTGTTCGTATTTGTGTAGATGAGGATGAAGATGAGGAAGGTAACACGGAACACGATTATGCTAATATTACCGTATATAAAAAAACAGATGAAGTTGATAAGCGACCGGATGGGACCGGATACTGGATCAGTAATTTAGATGGAGAAGAAGTCACTAATTATGTACCCGCAACACTATACCCAAACAGTGGACATGATGATGATATCCTGGAAGACTATTATATTTTAGGATCTACAGTTGATCTCGCAGAAAAAGTCTTAGTAAAGCCCACAGTCAGAACTGTCAAATATGCCGATGTTACTCTATCTCCGTTTAAAAATGAAGATGTCTATACAATGTTTGATGTAGATCCTGATGGAATCTATATGGACGGATATGAAACGACCAACCGTCAAATCATCGAGGCACGTATGAGAATGATTGAAAATATTGTCAACGACATTCTCACCACTGCACATTCATCCTATGGTGGACAAGGACTGACTCAAGAAGAAATCGAACAGTATCTTGCAAATCTCCCTGAAGGGACATCCGGTAATCGAAAAGAGGTCATCAAAACAGCCCTTACTCTTGTCGGAATGGTTCCGTATTATTATGGTGGAAAAGCACATAATACCGGCTGGAACGATGACTGGTGGAGTGATTGTGCTCCAGATTTAAAAGGGCGTACCAAATGGGGACTTGATTGTTCCGGATATGTTCAATGGTGCTTTGCGACTGCGGGATTCAACGGCGGCAGCCTTGATTCCGTACTAGCTTCTACAGCCTCGATCAGTCAGCTCCAATATATCGAAAAAGATGATTTACTTCCTGGGGACATTGGGTTGATCTACCAGGGCGATTCAAAGCATACCGGCATTTACATGGGAAACGATACTTGGATCCATTGCTCCAGTAGTGGAACGGTCGTAATATCGCAAAACTATAATTTTCCTATATATAAGCGATATCACCCTTCTGAAATGGGGCAGGACAATTATTATAAGAATACAATCAGCTTATATAATAATACATCATTCTCTTATAGTGGTGACCAGTGGTATTTCATTGCACAGGTTATCTTGCAGGAATGCTCAACAAATACAGAAGGTACCATTGCCGTTGCAGAATGTGTTCGTTATCGTTGTCTGAGTTCAAGCTTTCCAAACGATCCTGTTTCGGTCCTTACCCAGGCAAAGCAATTTGAAGCATACTCAAGTGGTGCATATAAAAAGCGAATGCCAACTTCTAATCAAATTGATCTCATCAAGCAGGTAATTGGCGGGACAAAGAGTGTGTTAAAAGATGGGCGTGTTTTATATTTTCTATCTTCATCGGCACATCGATCCACATTTCTAACGGGAAAGAGCTGGCTTGCAAAATCCGGCTATAACTTTTTTGGTGAATATGGAGACAATGCTTTTTACTACAATCCGAGGCTTGCCAAACCAGATATTTCTCTTTCTGTTGATGTAGGCTCGTCCTCAAAAGTAAATGCCGAAACCAAACGCATACCGAATAACAGCAGTAACAATGGAGTCGTATACTTCGGACAGTCCGCAAGTGCCGGAGGCGGCGAATGGGCGCGCGTTCCATTTGGGGATGCTGATATTGGTAAAAGTGGCTGCAGTGTCACTTGTCTGTCTATGGTGATCAGTTACTTTCGAAGCGGTGCAGCATCTTCCGGATGGGTATATCCAAACGATGTCGTTTCCATGATTCAGAACAAGACTGGAAACTACAACTATTTCCATACAAGCGGCGGACAGTCCTGGGATATTTTCAGGAATGTAGCTTCTTGGTATGGATTAAAATGCAGTGCTATTGCTTCAAATAGTATCATCTTAAGTTTACAGCAGAACCGCCCAGTGATTATGTCCTGCAAACCTGGTGAGTTTACTAAAAAGGGACACTTCATTGTCATTACAGGCATTGACAGCAACGGATATTGCTGGGTTAATGATCCATCCCACCCAGAAAAGAGCTACAAACCATATACAGTAGATGCTCTTATCCGGGAAGGAAAAGGATTTTGGACTTTCTATCAGTAGAGCGAGGAAAAATTATGAACAGAAAGATTTTTTTATTAACTCTCATGAGTGTATCTCTGTGTCTTACCCCCTGTGTGGCATATGCCGCACAGGGCGAAACAGACATGTATGGGAATCCGATTGATTGGGATGAGAACGGAATTGGAAATGAAGATGATGACGGATCTGATGACACTTTCTCTGAAGATTCACTTATAATTCCAGATAACGAAGAGAAGAGTAGTGCTCCATCTGACGAAACATCTGGCGGGCATGAATCTCAAACAGACATTTACGAAACGACCGCACCTAGAGAAGAAGCACATTCAACTGATTCTGTCAAAGTCGGTACCGTAATTGTCAAGTTCAGTGTGCCGGATAACTGGGGGCGAGACGATATCATCCTTGGACTTTACAATAAAACAGAGGGAGAAAAATATGATATTTCTTTATATCATGATCAAGGTTACAAGTCCGAAGCTCTTCTTCCTGTCGGAGTCTACGAAGTAAGAGGGGCAAATATTTCCGGTGATCAAATCAATGCACAGCCTATTTATTCGGATACATCTGACTTTGAACTTCAAGAAGATGATCCACAGTATATATCGCTTCGTCCAGCACAGCTTGAAGTTTCTGACGAATCAAGTATAGAAGAAACTCACACTGATGACGCGAATGATGCTCGCAGCGATTTTTCAGTACGTAAGATGCTACTTTCTCTTTTGATTGGTATCGGTATTGTCGGTGGATCCGGAATAATTGCATTTAGATATTTCACACATAAAAAGGAGTAATGCTCTATGAATAATATCGAAGACGAAAATTTGAATACATATATTATTCCACTGAACTACAATGTACCAGGCAAATGGCATAATATTTCCATTCCGAACTTAATTGAAGGTGCTATCTTAGCAGCCATCGTTGATATCCCGATATTGTCCATTCCATTTACTTTTCAATTCAAGTTCATTTTATTGATATTATGTAGCACTGGCTTAGTTGCTTTTGCATTGGTCGGCATTAACGGAGAGAGGATTTCCTCGTTTATGTTAATAGCTCTCAAATATCTTCTGAAACTTCTGTCCAAAAAAACAGTATATCATATGCGAAAGGTAGGCGTACAAAGCATTGAAACATCTCAGAATAGAAATACCGGAAACACGTCCCGTGCGGAGAAGCTTATCTCTAAACTCAAGCAAATCAAAAAGTCCTCAAACAAAGAGGGCAGTAGTAAAGAGCAAAGCTGAAAATTACGTCCAGGACTGGCTTCCATTCGAAAAAATCATATACAGTGCTGGACTGATCAAGCTTAAAGATGGGCGCTATATCAAGATACTGGAGATTGATCCACAAAATTTTGATTTAAAGAAGTCCAAGGATAAGAATTTAATCATTGCAACGTTTCAAAAGTGGATCAACATATCTCCGTTTTCTTTCCAAATAAAAGTAATTACCGAAAGAACTGATACTTCATCCATGTTCGAGAGATTAAATCAGAAGACTCAAATGGAATCTGATGAAAAAGTTTTGGCTGCAAAGAAAGACTATACAACCTTAGTGAAGAGTATTGCCTCAAAAGAGGCTTCTGGAAAGCGCTTCTTCCTCATCATTGAATATGAGGGAGATCCTTATGATAATTATAAATCATCCTCTAAAGAGAGCAAGATTATCACTGACATGAATAATGCAATTGATATTATCAGTAGGAATTTCAATGAAATTGGAAATCCGATCATAAAGCATGAATCTGAAACATTATTTCTTGAAGACTTTTTATATCATTTCATTTGTAAACGGTCTTCCAGAGAGAATACGCTTAAGCAAAGGAAAGATCGACTCATACGCGATATGCGTTTCGTACAGTCCATGAGATATCCAAATGATATTTCCTTAGCCAGCCAGATTCCACAATTGCCCTTATCCTCAGTTATTGCACCAAAGGGTATGAACTTCTCAACTCCAACGTATTGCGTGGTAGACGGTATATGCTACACATTTCTATTTATAAGAAATAATTCCTATCCAAGAAATGTATACGCTAACTGGACCAGTTGTTTGAACTTTGGTGAAGGTGTTGACATTGATTTCTTTTTCGAAAAGTTGGACCGTGAAAAAACAGTAACCAATTTAGGACGTGTATTAGCACGAAAAGGCGGAGACCTTCAGGATTCGCGTGAAAATGAACGCTATGAAGTTGAAGAAGTGATTCGTGCCGGATCAGAAATCCAAAATCATATGCGTGCCGGAGAAGATCTGTTCATGGGAGTAACCATGATAACCATCTGGGACTACGACCTGCAAAGCATGCGGCAAAAGAGAGGGCGAGTGATCAACACTTTAAAGTCGAATCAGATTAAAGTTCTTCCTGCCCTCACTGAGTGCGAAGAAGCATTTAAAATGACACTGCCGATCCTATATATCAACAAACATCTATTCACAAAATTTGAACGTAACTTTTTATCTTCATCATTGTCAAGTATATATCCATTCAATGAGCTTCGCTTACACGATGAAGATGGTTTTGTTCTCGGACTGTGTGGTGAATCGATTGCCGTATACAATAATTTTGATAGTAAACGATATATCAATGCAAACATAGGAATTTTTGGTCCTTCCGGTAGTGGTAAAACTTATCTGAACCTTACCCTAGCGCGTAGACTTCGCCTCAATGATGTCAGTGTGTTATTCATTCTTCCGTTAAAGGGCTATGAATATAGAGAAGCGGTCGAAGATATTAACGGTGTTTTTATCGATCTGTCTCCTGGCTCAGGCATCTGCCTAAACATCATGGAAATTCATGCAGAGGCAGAGATTGATAAAGCGATCCTGGCTGATGCAGAAGTCACGCGTAGAAGTAAACTGCAAAACCAGATCACGCAGATCATCACTTTTCTCCAGCTTTTACTTCGGGATGATAAGCTTTCCGCAACGCAGGAGAGTGAATTGGATTCAACGCTGAGTGAACTTTACAGCGACTTTGGAATCACACACGACAATCTGTCTCTGTATGATGCGAACGGAAAAATCAAGACCATGCCAACTATACAGGATCTATATGACAGATGCACAAAAAATCCAAAGCTTGAATCTATTGTCTCGATCCTGTATCCGTTTGTATCCCCGCAAGGCAACTGCCGAAATATGAACGGACAAACGAACCTAGATCTCAAAAACCGGGTGATCGCATTTGATGTATCAAATGCCGGAGATCGTCTGTTGCCAGCCTTTATGTACCTTGCACTTGTCTTTTGCTACGACAAGATTAAGGAGAATACTCATGATAAATATACCATTTTTCTGGACGAAGCCTGGAAATTTATGATCAACGAAATGGCAGAATCCTACGTAAACGAGCTTATAAAAATTGTTCGTGGATATGCCGGATCAGTCGTTTTCAGTACCCAGAACATGGCAGATGTCATCAAAGGAAAGTACGGAGAATCCATTCTCGATAACTGCACAGCAAAGTTCCTTTTAAAGGCAGGAGAGAAAGAAGCCTCAATTTTCCAGAGCTTATTTAATCTAAATGATGCCGAAATTAAATCAATCATGAAGCAACGAAAAGGAGAAATAACGCTTCTTGCAAACAGGGAAAAAATCCCTATTTTAACAAAAACATCATCCAGAGAACATGTACTTTATACCACAGATCCGAATGAAAGAAAGAAATTAAAAGAGCATGGGACACTGGCTTAATATTTATAATACATATAAGTTTGATTTTATATAACACATCATATTTCTGTGATACGTATTATTTATTGATTATTACATGATAAATAAATTTATACTTGCATCGTTAGAGATAATACATAATAAAATCAAATTATAACGTAATACGAAGGAGTTATGTCATGTATAACATTGGAAGATCTGCATATCAGAACCAATTAGCAGAAACAATTCGTGAATATGCGCGAATTTGTGGCTGTTTTACGAAGGAACAAGCGTATTTAATGTTCCTTGATAAGCATTATGAAACGATTGATAAACTGTTAAATACAATGTGTCAGCAAAGAGTTTTATTTCGAAAAGATGAGCGTTATTACACTCTGAATCCTGCCATCAAATTCGACTATGATATGATGAATTGCTTGTGGGTTATGCTTGATTTAAAGGGAAGTAGCCTCCCAAATATGACCGATTTTTACTTCACAAGATGCACGAAACCAGCCTTAATTGCCTTTATAAAAAATGACACTTTATATGAAATTGTGCCAATTAACAGTTCCAGCGCAGAAAGCATTATTTTCCTAAATCGCCAGTATGAAGCTGAAACTATGGGAGGTTCAAATGGATTGCATGAGTATATTTTGGTGGTACAAAATATAGACATCGTAGACGATCTTCCACCATTAAATGCTCCGCATATGTTCGCTATTGTAAACGATATGCTCTATTCAGAAATGAACTATGAAGCAAAGAAAGTATGCAAAATCGATTATTACAAAGACGAGGAATAAGCCTATGGAAGAAGAAAACTCCGGCAAAAATTTTGTTGTTTTTAACTCATGGAAGCAGCGTTATCACTCCGGTAGTCGTAGCCTCCCAAATATCCTTAATGTGCACGATAGGGATGCTGAATTTTCGAATACTCTTGTTGAGGAAATTATAACTTTTATTCAACGTGCATCCTCCATTTTAAAGGTTGCCATGAATAAAGGAATATATGAAATTGATGATTTATCCTGGTCTGCAAATCTTTTGGAAAAAGCTCTGAATAACATCCGATTATTGTCATATGCAATAAAAGATGATGCTCCAAATTCGGATCAATTAAGCACAGATAGATTAGTCATTTCTCCGACATCAGTAAAAATGACTGATACTTATATAAAGTTTGATTTTCCGATTTTAATGCGAAAGCGAAGGGCTGGCACAAAGACTCATTACTATGATTTATCATTAAAAGAGGCGCTGAATGGAATGACTATTCCGTCCCAGTATACTTCACAAAATATCACCATAATTTTTCTTCATTGCTATAAAAAAGAACATGTGAACCTGGTGCGAAAAGATCACGATAACATTGATTTAAAATGGATCATCGATGCATTAAATAATTATTTTTTCATTGATGACGGTCCGTTGCGTACATGTTTATTTCAAAATTCCATCGTGGATGACTCGGATCATACGATTATTTATCTTGTTCCAACCAGTCATCTCGGAGAATTTTTAACTGAGAAAATTCCGGAATGGGAGCGAAGAAGAGAAGTGACCGATTCATCAGAATCCGATCCTAATCTTCTTCCAAAAATTCAAAAATAATGCACCATTTTCCGATGTTGAAAACCCGGTATTTTTCCGACTGAGTTATCCACATTTTTTTACCGGGGTGGAAAATTCGAGAAAATTCAGATTTTATAAGGAATTTACGACAATTAAATGACCAAAAATCATGGTTGATTTATGTAGTGGTGCATTATTTTTGCATAAAGAACATTGTGAAAGATTTCATGTAGGATTTGGATTATCTTGCATTTGATAAATTGTGAATTAAAGAGGGTAGCGATGAAAGTAGAGTACGGGTCGTTTAAATACAAATTGCTTGTTGCGATGATGCTGGCGGGTGAATATCCATATAAATCATTGGATTTATGTCGTGAAAGTGACGCAAGGAAAAAGAACAGCATATCAGAATTAAAAAATGCGGGAATCATCACAACAGCAACTGCTTATGATATCAAGCGAATTCGTTTTAAAATGTTTAATAAACGAAAAGGTGAGTTTGCTGATGAACTATTTGATGGTGGAGCAGAATATAAACCGGATATACATGAAAATGGACTTAGCCGCTTGGAAAGGAAAGATCGAATAGCTGAAATAATAATTATGATGTTAGAAGCCGGAATAAATGTGACTCCAGATTTAAAACCAAAACCGGATTGTGAAAAAGCCTTAGAACAAAATGCATCCTGTTTACCATATTTTATAACAAGCAGAGAAGCCCGAGAAGCAATCACTATTAAAGAGGATAAAGGAAAGGGAGCCAGGTTTCATGGAACACTCGTAAGTGCTGGTGGAATGTATAACATATACAACATGGGTTCTATTAAAATGGGATGGATTCGACCTGCCGAAAAAACAGCAATTGACTTCAATGAGCAATATCAAAAGAGAATGATTCCATGGGGCAATAACTACGCGGAATGGTATGGGAAAAGCGCAATCATCTTATCAAGAAATCTATGTTACATAAATGATTTTATAAAAGGGAAAATTGATTTAAGAGGCTGTGACAACATTTCCAGTAGAAACAAAGTGGACATCAATGATTATTATGAGCATACCTTTTATCTCCCGCTTTCAAGACAGGGACAGATAATGCTCAATATTATGTGTCACAGGAAATGGCATTATTATCTAACGGGATTATTCTTTGAAAAAGAAGATCTTGCACAACCAGAGATAAAGCTTTCTATTGCCTGTGACGCAGCAACAAGAGATGGCTATTATTGCCTGGTGTTCATGGATGGTGATATTGGACGTTTGAAGCGTTTTACCGAAATGTCTATTTCTCCAGATGATTATGGGAAATTCAAAATCATCTGTTACGACTTCCAGAAAGAAATTGTAGAGTCAGTTGCACCACAGGGGATGGATATTATTTCCTATCCTTTTGAAGATGTCGTAAACGCGTTTTATGGAGTATATGACCAGTTTGAAAAAAAGGAGGAGACTGGAAATGAATAACAATGGGTTTTCAAAAACGCTTGAACGTATAAAGTATTACTGTTTAAAAAATAAAAAGCAGTTCCATTTACAACTGATTGTGACTGCTGCCATTTCAATCATCCTGATCGGGCAATTAGGAGCATCAAGAGATTTCATTACTGGCGTAACAAAACGTATAACCAAAAATCCGTTTATGATTTTATGGCATGCAATTACCATGTTTCCCTTGACCTTTGGAATATTCCTGCTGCTGAATATCGTCATCCTCGTTCTGTTCACGAATATGAAAGATAACCTCTACGATAATGAACGGAATTTCCAAATATCCGAAAAAGGAACCATGGGTACTGGTGGATTCATGAAAGCCGAAGATAAGCAAAACGCATTGTACATGGATACCATCGAAAATACGAATGGCATGATCCTTGGAAAAGATCCCGACACTGGGTTGATCCTTTCCCCCCGCGAGAACCTGTTCCTCAACGGACATAAATATGTCTGTGGTGGATCCGGTGCCAGAAAGACAACCACGCAGGTAATGAACGACCTTTACCAGTATCTCAAAGCCAATGAGTCTTTCATGGTGACGGACCCAAAGGGCGAGATCTATGGAATGCTTGCAGCAATGTGTAAAAAACACGGCTATAATGTGAAAGTCTTGAACCTGGTCAACTTCATCAATTCGGATGCCATTGATTTTGTAAAATGCTGCCGGGATGATAACGGGAACCAGGATGTAGAAGTAAAAAATGTCATGACATTGGTTGCCGTCATCATGGCAAACACATCCGATGAAAAAGAAGCAGGATTCTGGAAGGATCAGCAAACCGGACTTCTGACTGCTGCCATCCTGTATGTTATGTACGATCACACGGGACTTACGGAGCCGACTCTGGGAGGAGCCTATAATTTCATCATCAACAATCGTCTGTCGGAGCTGGAGCGTAAATTCAGAAACCTCGACCCGACACATCCTGCCAGAATCCAGATCAGTGATTTCCTGGACTCCAAAGAGGAGATTCAGTCCAGTGCCAAACTCGGACTTAAGCAGAGACTTCAAATTCTCCAGCTCAACTCCATCCAGCAGATCATCTCCAGGGATGAGATTGATCTCGTTGAACCTGGAAGAAGCAAATGCGCATACTTTATCATCATGTCCGACCAGGAGAGAACCTTTGATTTCATATCAAGCCTTTTCTTCTGTATGTTCTTCATTAAGATCGTTGCCTACGCGGATTCTACAGATGAGCGAAAGACTAAGGTTCCGGTTCACCTGGTAATGGATGAGTTTCCATCCATCGGTACGATTCTGGATCTGTCCCGTAAGTTTGCCACACTTCGTTCCCGGCAGATTCTGATTACCATCATCTTTCAGAACATCGGGCAGGTCATGGATAAGTATGAGAAGCATGAGTGGCAGACCATTCTTTCCAACTGTGATATCGGAGTATATCTCGGAGGAAACGATTCAGAAGAGACTGCCAAATTCTTTTTGAATCGTATCGGAGAACTCACTGCTGTATCAAAGGGAATCCGAAAGGAAGAGAGTATCTTTTCCCCAACCGGGAACCGCTTTTATCCGACCAATACAGTGACCGAGTCTGAAACAAAACGTCCGGTCATGACGGTCGATGAATTTATGCGGCTCCCACTGGATGAAGCCATTGTTCTTCTAAAGTCGAACCGACCGCTTAAAGTTTTAAAGTTCGTCCATACCGAGCATCCGTACTCCAAAGAGATCGTGGAGCTTAATGCGGTCTTCCATATCCCGGTCTGGAGACGGGAAAATGAGGGATATCCGCTTGAGTTTACCGATAATGAACTGGCACCGCTTATACAGGAGATGCTTGCAACCCGGCAAATGGCACAATACCTTTCGGATCGTAACGCAGACCGGACCTACGACTTTATGACCTACCTTGCAGAAAACCGTCCGGATATCTTTCCGACATACCGGGATATCTATATGGAGCGGATCCGGCAAGAACAGGAAGCCGCCAAGGAAAGTAACATAAGAAACACAGCGACTCCGGCAGACGGGTACACGCAGGAAAATGCAAATGCAGAATTCTTTACCCAGGAAAATACGGGCAGTGCGCAACAGGGATACGAAAGGGACCAGCAGGATGAGAGCCTGGGAACAAAGAGACCTGCTGCCTCATCATCCGATTCATTGTCTGCTTCATCGTTTGCTTCATCCAAACCATATGAATCATATGACTCATACAGTTCAACCGTAACTCCTGCTGCCTCGTTCACCGCTCCCGGCACCTTCGCATCATCCGGCACCGCTCCGGCAGACGCAGGAAACACCAAACATCCGGCACCCCCGCTTCCGACTATGCCGCCGCTTGCATCCGGATATGCATACGGGCAGTCCGTGGAAGCCGGCTCTTTTGGAACACCAGGCACCGGAAGGAATGGAATGCCAAATACAGGAGACCACAATGGCATCGCGCACAGAGGATCAGACAACATCGGAAGTGGCAATCCAGGACAGGCTTCCCCCGCCGCTTCCCCACAGACAGTCGAATCCATGAGAAGTTCTGTTTCTGCTTCTGCTGCCGGACCGGCAAATCCGTCCCAGGCGGTTTCCCAGAATAACGGAAGAGCTGACGGAATTACGGGAACCGGCAACAGACCTTTCCTATCCGGAGCAGACACTCCCGCGAATCCTTATGCCGCATCCGGTACAGGGGATCCCGGTATGGGAGCATTCGGAGCCGGGAACAGCTCCCCCCGCCGCTCCCAGCGTCCTAAACGGACCTTTAAGAAGGTTGATCTGAAAGCGGAAATCGAGGAAGCGGAAGAGAACCAGAAAAAGCAAAAAGAGCAAAAGAAAGAAGCAGGTAAGGTTATGCAGACTGCGAGTCCTGCTGCCAAGAATGATCCTGGACCTTCGCCTAACATCACAGGAGAAACCTCCAATGCTTCCGCTACAGGAGTCACACCATCCGGATCAGCATCCCAGATAGCCGGATCTGCCGCAGATGCAGAGATCTCTTCCCGGGAATCCGCAAATCCATCTGCTCCGCTCCCTGAGAATGCAGAGAGCACAAATGGACTGGATTCCCATAGAAACGATCCGAGCGATCAGTCGGATCCTTCTCCCGCGAAAGAGGCTGTACCGATAAACACACCCCCCATGGACCAGACCACCGCCTTAAACGGCAAAGACCACGATCCAGGACAGGAGTCCGGATGTGAAACAGAGGCAGCGCCGAATCCGGGAAGTGTTATTCCTCTTACAGATGCAGATATAGCTCCGGATACAGAAGCAGGATCAGAAGCATCCGGACTGTCCAGGCATCCGGACGTGGAACATAAAGGAGCGGCAGAGACAAGCGCACAAGAAGATAAGCATGCAATAAGAGAAGGAGTTGATCCGGCAGCAGAAGACCGGACAACAGAAGCGAAGGATAAGGCATCCGTAGAGGAGCAGCCAAAAGAGCATCGGGCTGAAGGGCAGCAGACTGGATCAAATCGTAGCGGGGCAAAAGCCTCCTCCCGCTCCCTAAAGCCTGTGCATCCGAATCTGGATCGGGAGACCACAGATTCGGTCATCCAGGAACATCGATCTCCGGACACACCTGCTGCCGGATCAGGCGATCGATGTGAACGCGGAAATGGAAACGGATCCAACACCGGATCTGTTTCCGCACCTGATACCAAACCTGCAGCCCCGTCCGGATCCGGAAAGCCTTTATCCGCCCCCGCAGACCTTTTCGGACCATCCAGCCAGGGAACAGACCAGAATGGAACCGAAAACCGCTTTACAGCTCTGGGCGCGGATCCAAGCCGGGAACAGCCGCCCATTCCGCCGCACCCCATTACGAAGACCAATTTCCGGGTGTTTGACATCCATGCCGCATCCCCTTCCTCCTCTCTTGAAAAGAGTGCGGAAGCTGCATCCCCAGCCATCCAGCATGAGGTAGGGATCAAGCGGAAGGGTGACACCCACAAAAAGGGATTAAAGAAGATCACGCCATCCGATGAGTAGGAAAGGAAGACAAAAAAGGAGAATGCACCTGGAAAGCAAATGCGTTCTCCCGGACCAGCCGGAAAGCAGTGTACTCCGAAGCATCCGGTCACAGCCGGACACTTATGAAACCTGCAGCCAGGATCTTCATCGATGCCAGGCAAGACAAAGAGACCCACTCCCGATCGGAGCCGTGAGGCAGCAGGACCCTCTCCGATCCCGGAACAGGATCCGCGTCCTGCTGCCTAAGAAAGCCTGTCTATCCGTTTTGCCGCTCCTTTATGTCGAGAAGCATAAAGCAAAGAAAACGCTCCCAGGCTTCCGGCACGGAAAAGATGCATTCCAGGGATCACTTTCTCAGGATCCAGTCCCAATCATCCCAGGCTGGACCTCATCCTCCCCTGGCGATTGCCATCCAAATAACCGTACCATAAGCACCACATTCCAACCGAAGCACAGAATCGATACGCAGAATCGAAACACAGCGCCATAACCATCACAAAAACCGAAAGGAGCATCCTCATGATTTCATATCATACTGATTTCATCCACCCTCCATAAGCATCCGGATTGAACACCCGCTATCTAACGATCGTGTGATGCCCTCTATGGAGAGCAATCAAATAATGTGGAGAAAAATAAAAAAAGAGAGGTACCGATTATGCCGAGAAGAAAAAAAGAAGAACTTGTTAATGCACTTGCAGACGCAGACCAGGAGTCCTTACAGAGCATGTCCGGAGAGACAGATGATGATTTCGTCATCGGGAACCTGGATACAGAAGCCCAGAATCAGGCAGCAGACTTTTTAAAGGCAATGGATGAACGCCAGAAGATCACCGCATCCAAAACGAAGAAGCGCGGCTTATATAACGATGACAGAAACGCGACCATCGCCATGGACGATGCTGATCTGGAAGATCTCGTCACTGATGAGGACATCCGTTGGGAGACCTATCAGAAACTGAGCGCATCCCTCCTCAGCGGAAGCGTGCAGAAAGGAACCGTCTTCAAAGCTGCCGTAAGAAGCAGAGAGGAAGGAAAGCCTGGTATGCCGACTGCCATCATCACGATGGATGATGATAACTACTTCAAGATCAAGATCCCGTTCACAGACTTCATTCCGAAGGAGCGTATGTCGGAAGTTCGTGGTGAGACTCCGGCAGACAAGTTAAACTACATGGATCTCATGATCAATAAGAGAACGGATGCACAGGTATACTTTGTCGTAAAGAAACTGGATGAGGAGACTGGTGAAGTCATTGCTTCCAGAACAGAAGCCATGGCAAAGATCTCCCGCTCCAAATGGTTCGAAAGAACGCGTGACAATAAATACACCATCAATGTCGGCACTCCGGTCCTCGGCATTGTCCAGTATGTGGACCGAGCTGCGATCTGCGTGGATGCCCTTGGCGTTGAGAAGGTCATCGATGTCAATGATGTATCCTGGATCCGTTACAGTGACTTAAGGGATGCGCCGTTACGCCGTGTCGCTTCAAAGACAACCCGTACATACGAAGAGGTTCCGTATAAGCCGGGAGATCCGATCCGCCTCATGGTTACCGGGATCAAGCGTGTATTCACAGATGCAGAGGGAAACACCTATGTGGATGATGAAGCTCTCGGGAAGAGAGGATTACGCCCAAAACAGCTTGGTGTGGCTTTAAGTGTCAAACTCTGCGAAGAGAATCCGGATAAGCGTTACTACAACGATTTCGAACTGGGGGATAAGGTCTCTGCAGAGATCACATACGTAAACGATCGCGGAATCTTCTGCAAGATTGCCAACAAGAGATCTGCATTTATCCGCTTTAACGCAAACTCCACCGCACTTCCGTTAGTCGGAGACAAGGTCATCGTCCGCATTACCGGAAAAAACGATGAGAACTACCAGATCAACTGCGATATCGTATGGACCCGTTAAGAAACGAACGGATCCCAGCATAATAAGAACTCCCAGGGGGATTTTTTAGGCTCTCCTGGGAGTTCTTGCATGTCATATCGGAAGGTCCAAATACCAGGTTGCATCGGCAGCAGGACAAAACGGGAGTGATCACAGGAAGGAATCGCCAGGTACGTGAACAGGGCAGCAGAAGATCAGCATTGAAACTGGTACAGCCGCGGGCAGCAGGAGCGAAAAAGAACCAGCCTGGACAATCACCTTCTCACCAGTCTCAACAGAATCAAAAAGCGTAGACCTGACGCGATCAGGCAATCATCTCAAATCCCGTTTTAGAAGCCGTAGAGACAATTTTCCCTGAATGGTTATAGATTTTACTGTCCACGCTTCTGTACGCGGCAAACAGAGGATTACAGTGGTTATTCTTTGTAAAGAACCAACTCCAGCCTTCAAACAAATAGGATTACTTCCTGCAAGCTCTTTCCACGAGGGGATAAATCTGGAGGAATCCGGAGGAAAACGTAGATCCATTTGACATCATAGGCGCTGTCCTGTACAATAAATGCAACGGACCGGGAAGTTGATCATAAGTGAAATGTGCGAACCTCAAGTGCTCAGGTTTTTTCCGGGAGATTCGCACCATAAAAATGAGAGATTCAACCGCTTATTTATTCATCTCGTCTGTTTGGATGAGAAAATAGAATATACTTATGCGAAATGTAGTCTTTTTACATAAACGGACACTATATTTTGCGGTCACATCCCGCAAGGGATGCGTGGATTTTAGCATCTTGAAAAAACAGGAGAATATGATATACTAAGTCACATCCCGCAAGGGATGCGTGGATTTTAGCTTTTCCGCGATTATATATTCAACGCGCCTTTGGCGTCACATCCCGCAAGGGATGCGTGGATTTTAGCAATGAGCCGTTACGGATTTGGCGATCCGGGAAGTGTCACATCCCGCAAGGGATGCGTGGATTTTAGCAGGATTATATCCGGTGGTATTTGAATTGGAAATAGTCGCATCCCGCAAGGGATGCGTGGATTTTAGCAATTTTACGGACCCGGCTGACTATGACGCGATCGTCGCATCCCGCAAGGGATGCGTGGATTTTAGCATCGTAGGCTTTTCTGTAAGTTGTGTAAGATGTTGTCGCATCTCGCAAGGGATGCGTGGATTTTAGCGACTTATTTTACAAACGTGAATGGAAAAATAGCGGTCGCATCCCGCAAGGGATGCGTGGATTTTAGCAGTCCGTTATTTACCGGACGGGTGGGGAAGATCTTGTCGCATCCCGCAAGGGATGCGTGGATTCTAGTACTCCTGGCTCCCATTTATTTCCAAACATCCAAGGCAGCAGAAGACATCTGCTGCCTTGACTATATTCTCACCTCGATCTCCCCCACATTGCCATTTGACATCCAGCCTATACAAATGATATGATTGTTGCACGGATGTCACAGGCATATGTTCGACAGGATTCAGACGAATGAAGCAGCACATATTACGAATAGATATAAATACAGCAGGCGCAATAAGCTTTTACTCGTTTCATTGGGTCTGCTATCGCATTTCCAGTAAATGCGTGGATTCAAGTTGGGATACTTCCAAGATCATCAGGTGTCTTTTATATATGCTCTGTCAGAGGTCAGAGCATACATACTTTTCAATTTCACATTTTTCACAAAATGTGCGGATTTCAGCATCCACCAGGCTTTTACGCTTATCGAATGCAAAATAGCATTGCCGCAATCAGTGCATATTTCGCGAAACCTCTATTCCTGCTCCTTCTCTCTAATGACTGCTGCCCGGCAAGTCTTGACATCCGAACTTATTCACGGACAAGCGTAACCGTCACTTCACACATTCTTATGCAATCCCCTGTTTTCTCCTTTCCCTTGACTCTTTATCCAATATAATATATCATAATATAAACAAATACATATATTTCTTTGTGACTCATTCCTTGCGGGATTCGTCCATGTACAGTGCAGCTATCCATCGCACGGTGTGAGAAACAAGCATTCGGAGGCATCAATGTCACAGCACAAAACAATACCAAAAAAGATCAGACTGGAAGTTTATGAAAAGTTTGGTCATCGATGCGCTTACTGCGGATGCGATCTTGCATATAAAGACATGCAGGTGGATCATTTACAATCGGTCTATGTGCACACAGACCTTCACCAGTCCATGGCAGAAGAGGAGATGTATTCGGTCGAAAATCTTATGCCAGCCTGCCGGCAATGTAATTTTTACAAATCTACACTGCCGTTGGAAGTATTCCGGGATCGGATCCGCTCCGTCTTATGGGCGAACCTAAAGAAAGAGTTCAACTACCGGTTGGCACTAAAGTATGGATTGATCAAAGAACACGATGTACCGATTACTTTTTTCTTTGAGAATTTTTGAGGTACAGAAAGATTCCTGTTTCATGCCAACAATAATGAAAGAGGTGAAGTCATGTCGGCACCATTGAAAGGGTATTTGCGTAATCTTTCCACCGAGAGAGTCGGTGTGAAGGTGCGCAGGATCAAAAATACCTATACATTTGAGCTGTGTACGGACGAGGGAGTACTCCTGCTGCCTCCCGGAACGCCTGTCATCTATACTGAAAAGCCCCTTCGCGTCATGTGCAAGGGAAAAGAAGTCCCGGCAGCAGGAACCTTTGTGATCACAGCAGAAACGATCGATCCATTTCACATCATCTTGGACGTGTTCTAATAATGCCAGCCTCCGGAATGGATCGCCATCTCGATATAACTCGGTCACTTGCAAAATTTACACAGAAAGGAGAGCGCATTCCACTCTCGATCCATAGAGATCAAAGTACCCCCGCGCAACATTTTTATATGGATAAAAAATTTGACAGCTACAGACTCAAACAAGAAATCATCCTTTTTTTGGAAGTAGCTTGGGATTTCATTTTGGATTGGTTCCCAATCGTTCTGGCAACCCTAAGTGCTGGTTTCTTTATGACCGCTAAGGATGAAGACGATTTCGATGATGGAATTGACTAAATGTTCTCATTGTGATTATGCAGATGCTGGGATCCTCCTGCTGCCTCCGGAAGCCATCCCACGGAAAGCCTATCCTCACAAAAAGTCCCCTGTTCGGTAGACTCTGGAGTTTTTCCAGAATATCGATCAGGGGATTATGTTTATCAAATCCGTGCCAATAATTCTGAGTCCTAAGCGTTTCAGAGCGGCAGCAGGAGGATTTTCATGCATTTTTGCTATTTCCTATGTCATACTTTGCAAACATTTTTACAACGCTCTCGTAGATAAAAGCATGACATTCATACCATCACTTCTCCCATGTGCCAATAAGGAGACAGTTTAGATATTGTTGATCCTTTGAGAGGATCTTTAATTTCGCGCCTTTCTGGACTACGACCTCATAATTCTCCTGCTCATCATTTACATTTCCAAGATATACAACATTGGATCCTTGAGGAACAAAGATCCGAAGTCTGGTAGCATACGCATATTCACAGCCTTTTACCAAAGACGTACACAGGAACCCTTTCTCATACAGATCACAGTCTGGAACATCCTTCGCATTTTTCACCATGCCCTGAAACACTCCATCACATACTCCCCGATATAAGATCAGGTCTCTTTTACATGAGTGGGCGGCTATCATATCAGCAACTTGTTGATCAATATCTGCTTTCTCCTCCTGTCTCAAACGCTCATTGATGCTTTCTGCGCAGTGTGCAATCACATACTCCATTGTTCGGTGCAAGGTCCCTTTCTGAAATATTTCCGGCTCTTGATTGACATAGTGATGTCCAAATTCTATCGCATGTTCCTTATCTGTAGCGAGCTTATCCCAATTTCTCCCATAATGAAAGCATAATTCACAAAATCGATAATAGGTGTTAATTTTCATAATCATCCTCCTACAATGGCTAAGACCAGTCTTGATGATCATTTTACATCATTTACAGTAAAATGGTGTGAAATTCTTGCATTCACCATATAATGCCATTTACTGACTTTTCAGAATGGAGACATATCTGCCGCCGAAAACAATCGGTACTATGAGTAGACCCAAGAAAGCCAGCGGATTACAAGCCGCCACGCGGAGTAGAAATTGTACACTTCCTACATAGATCTGTATACGATAGATGAAAAATAGGGGAAAAACCGCGTCTACAAGAGTTACATAATGCATGAGTATAACACTCACCATTTTCGCGATAGGTGAAACGAAATATTACTAAGGCTGGAAGAGGAGAGCGGCAGCAGTATTTCTGACTTCTTTCCTTTTCTTTTCAGCTTGCACTTAAAAAGAGCAGATGGATCCTTCTGTTATCCACCTGCCCTTATTCTGCTTTGGCTTTTGCTATCTGGTCGATCTGCGACCATCCGCATACCCATGTTCATTCAACCAGTCTTTGTACACTGCCTTGAACCCGTTTTTACTAAATCCCAGGCACATGGAAAGATCCTGTCCATTGATCGGAGATACCAGGTCTCCAACTGCGTCTGTCACTTCAGCATCAGGTCTATCTGATTTTCCCAGTCTCGGAGAACGATATCCCTTCAGGACAAGTGGAAGATCTTCCCCGTAAACTGCTTCCATCTCTTTCCAGTCTTCAAATCGAATCTGATAAAAGATGGTGCATTTTGTACCAGTCAGATCATCGATCGCCTCACTGAAAACTCCTTTTCTCGTTAAGCTCTCGGAAATATTGCGATTTAATACCTCGTCTACTTCCTTCGGCTTATACTTCCCCTCAATATGTTCCAGGATGTTCTTTTCCGCAGCGTTGTCTATCCCTGGGATCCATAGATGCTTCTTTGCATACTCCGCTTTGCAAATCCAGTCAAGCACACGTTCCTTCCGACTCCTTAAAAGCCGCTGCCAGAACACCTTAATACTCTCATTCTGGTGAGACCGATATTCAGACTGTATCTTGCGGTCTATATCTTCCGCCAGGTGTTTTCTGATCACACGATATACTTCCCGATCCATTCTCTCTGCCGGTCCGATGCACTCCGCGTACAGCCAGAGATCCTTTCCTCTGTACTCAAAAGGGCGAAGTGCAGACTGTACATAATCTACATCCGGAACATAGTCACTGCCGTAGAGATTCATCCAGAAATCTCCCCGGTGATCCATTCCAAACCGATCATTATATTCCGATGTGCTTACCGCCACTTTAGGATCAATGCCACACTTATAAGTCTGGTTCCAGGCAAAGATTTCACTCTTTTCTGCTTCCGAGAGGGCAGCAGGATCATGTTCTGCAAGATAGTTATCCCTCATAAGGGAATTGATATAGATTGGTTCCTGATCTACCTCTTTCCCTTCATATTTCGTCTTTACCAGATACATATGTACCATAAGAGAGAAGGCTTCGTCCGGTTCCAGACTCTCAAAATCCATTTCAAGTCCTTCTTTTGGTGCTATATTTCCATCTTTATACAGGAACCCATAAACCGCCCTATGGGGAAATCCAAGCGTATAATCGGAACAGTAGGAAAGCCAGCCATTAGGTGCTCCATATCCAAACTCCGGCACATCTTCACGATTATGAACTGATACCAGAGTTCCATTGCTTTTTACGAAGATGGAAAAGTAGCTGAGTGCGGCAAGATTTTCTTCGTGCTGGGTAATATAGCATACATAAATTCCATCGACCTGCTTTTCCAGATATAAAAGGCATTCCGACATGCGAGTGAAGATCAGGATCTTCGGATTCAGCCGAATCAGCTTTCCGATCGGTCCTTTTTTGATGTATACGTCTGTCCGGCATTTATTCAGGCTCTCTGCCGCTTCCGCAACAGAGTGCACATAAAGCAGCGGGAACTGGTTCATGCAATTCTCATTAAATGCGCTCGGATGGACCTTATTTTCAAATGCAGCAACAACCTCCTGCATGAAATTACTTTCATTCCAGAGCACAACACGGCTTTTCAGGCTCTCCCACACTGCTTTATCGTATGCAATTTCCGCTCTCACATTTACATTTTCAAAATATGTAAACAGATCCACCTGACAATCTTTTAAAAGCCGCTGCATGAACTGTCTGGCACAGATGGTCGATATCGCTCTCGTAGGATCATAGCCGTCTTCCAGCCAGTCAAGGAAATCCAAGATCTGATTAAGGCTTTCCCGCTTCTCCTGCGGGATAACTCCAGATGACTGGCATTCGGATTCCTGCCGGAACCGCTTTTTGACAAGTTCTACCTTCTGAATGACTTCCTCAACGTATGATTCGTCTACCAGTCTGTTTCTACTTTTTTCGTTTGCATCCGCAACCGCCTCATCAAGACTGATAATTTTCCTGTCTTTTTCGATCATTTTGGAATGATACCTCCATTTTTTTTCAGTTCTTTCCCGGTCCTTTTCCATATAGTCTCGCATTCTTCTCAAGCAGCATACCCGGTATCTGACAATGTGCTCAAACTTCATCTGGTGATCCTCTTTGTACAAACCTGCAGCATGTTTCTCCCAACCAGTATACTCTTTCTCCCAAAACAAGGGGTAATTTGGGGTATCCGCAATAAGTGGTTGAAAATCCGCTCTCACCGGATTCTGTAAAATCACAAATCAGGTTGAAATTCCTGACATCAACAACCATCACAGTTCCTGCTTCATTAACAGATAACTAAAGATGTAGAACATTATCTCCCCGCCATAGCTGTCTCCACAGACTTACATTCCGAGGACCCTCCCCGTACAAAACATAGTTTACAATTACTTATGTCGATAGAAGACGTAAGCCTTCCATCTTAATATTGATCGCTGCATTTAAGTCTCTATCACAGACCATCCCACATTCAGAACATTGATATACCCGGTTCTTTAATGGCATTGGTTGTTTGTGCCCGCAGCAATGACATACTTGACTTGATGGATACCATTTATCAATAACGACAAGATGCTTTCCACGCTCTTTAAGTTTATATGAGAGCATATTTTGGAACATCCCATAACCGTTATCCATCGTAGCCTTTCCATTTCCAAAACCTTTGTTGGACATCGCTTTCATATTGAGATCTTCTATACGTATTTTTGCAGATAAAAAACTGGGTCCTGTAGGTGGCAAGGTGAGATAAAACAAGAGTGTGTTTATATAGAAACTCCCTGTATTTTAAGGCTTTTTTTCATCACCCTTATAAGAGTACATTTGCAATTTCCCTCATCATCAACAATCATTCGCTTAAAGTTTTCTTCCGTAAGTATATATACAAAAGGGCTGTTTTCTCCACAAATCAAATTCCCCTCGATAACTTCGCCGTTATCTATCCGCTGTGCTGTAAATTTTCCTAATACTTCTTCCAATGTTTTTTCTCCTTTTATAGTGGCAACACTATGATATTTTGGGTATCCGCAATAAGTGGTTGATCAACTCCAAGTGCTTTCAGACAGTCCTAGCATGTTGTAAAAAACCAGTTCTTTTCTTCCTCTGTAAGCTCCTGCAATTCATCATACAGATCCAGATAAGTATACATGAATGCTCCATTCCCATGCGGTGCAGTTGCTCCTATGGAAGTGGTATCCAAGAGCAAAAGCACTGGAAGCAGATTTGGCAGCTGAGGCACTTACGTTTTTCAAACCGGATGACAAATGGGTCATTTCGGCTGCTTTTACTTACCTGGATGATTCACACACCCACTATCCCTCAGCAAATGAGACCTCGGGAATACTTATATCCGGATCTTTTCAACCCTTACGGGACGCGTTCGGATGACGCGTATCTATTCAGGCTATCCGGTACTTTGGATTCAGTTTCCAGAATCCACGGCTTTCCGGAACAGTCAGAAAACGGAAATCCTTGATGCATTTCCAAATATCCGGGAACGCTTTTCTGAGGATGTTGGCAGCTCCATTACAATCCGCATTGATCAGGAGACCATTATGGCAACGGTATAAACCGCGCTTGATACGGTTTCCTGAGAAATGCGGATTTTCTTTTTCCTGTCCGTATACCGGGATCAGATCATTCGCAGTAACATCTGCTTTGGACGTATAGCTTTCTTCCTGTTCGATGACGGTAATTCCTGCGGATAATGCTTTATACAGGATCATATCCCGTAACCTTGCATGCGGAATAGTAACGAATGTCTGGTTATTACGTTTTCCTATGGATGCATCTTGTTTCCACTGTTTATTCATGCCAATGACAATCGTACCGACACGGTGTTCTGCACAGTACCGGATGATATCGCAGCTGATCTTATGCATCTGATCTTTTAGAAAACAATCATGATGCATGGAGAGCCGGTTCAGATGATGGGAAGACGCATGGATATAATCGTGCCCTTTTGTGATGATGGATACTGCCTTTGCTTTTTCTTTTGCGAACCATTGATTCTCAGACAAAACAGCACCGCCCTTGTATACTACGGATGAAGCATCCGTGCATACGACAGCTGCGATGTTGTCAGTTCCAAGGTCAATTCCCGCAAAATTCGGCAGATCCGGATGAAAAAACGGAGCCATGTCTTCTACTGCAAAGGTCATGACAAATGTCCCGTAATACGGTTTAAAAGATACCTGACGCAGGTTGGCATCAGAAGAAAGATATTTCAGGGGTACACGTTTCCCTTTTAAAAATCCTGGAAGCTTCAGCATACAGCTCTCTCCGGTATCAGACGGATACAAAACCGCATCCTGGTTCGTGACGGTGAATGTCATCCGGGTACCTTTCTTGTATCCAGGCATTTTAGGACACCCAGTAAACTTGTTGGGGGATTTCTTGTATTCTTTTAATGCTTTCAGCCAGTTGGAGAAAGCAGATGCCGCTGCACGGACGACTGCCTGTGCGGTTTGCATCGGCAGTCCGGAAAAGAAGTCCGGGTTTTCATTGGCACGCAGGATTTTCTCCAGGGCATTATAATTCAGAATACGTTTTGGTTTGAATTTCCCATCTGTCATCTGAACAGTCTTTTCAATCTCAGTGAATACCTCCTGTTCGTTTTCAGAGCGGGATTCTTTGTCCCATCCGGTAAACGTCTGACGGATCCGGAACAGGGCAGCATTATACAGGTTTCTGGAAAGAGCAGAGTTCTTCTCCGCAAATGCAAAAACCTCTGGGAAATGCTGTTTTGATAAGATCATCTGTACCGAATTCATCATAATGGGTGTACCTATTGAAAACCATTTCTGTTTACGGTATAATTATATCATAAAACTGAATGGATGTATAGTAAATCATCCAATGTTCAGGAAGTTGTAAGAAACAGGAGGGACTGCCATGTATGTCAAAAAGAAAGGACAGCCGTATTACACAAACCGGCACAGCTGCTTCATGCTTCAGTACCATATGGTACTGGTGACAAAGTATCGGAAACCCATCTTAACGGGAGAGGTCAAGGATCTGGTATACCGGATTATCCGGGAGATCTTCGATGAAAAGAAACTCGTTATCCTGGAGCTGAACGGGGAACCGGACCATATCCATCTGCTTTACGAGGCAGACCCGTTTACCGCACCTGGGACCCTGGCAAACATCATCAAAACAAAAACAAGCCGCTTCGCACGAAAAGAATTCGGCGAAACGGCATTGAAAAAGTTCTACTGGAAGCCGTTGTTCTGGAGCGACAGCTATTTTGTCACAAGCGTTAGTGAAAACAGTCTGGAAAATGTTCAGCGATATATCCAGGAACAGGGCAAAAACTAAAATCAAAAGGACATTCACCCACGCCCATGCAGTGCAGCGGCTCCTATGGACATGGTACTCTGCCTGAATTTATAGACTTCATGGTAACGATCTCTTTTGATTGATGGCAAGAATATATCTATTTACATATATTATTATAATTGATATTTTCAAAAAAGTCAAGCAAAATAAGGGTTTTTCAGCTTTTTTATTGTTGGGAATCTTTAATTATTTTTCGTTAGAAATGCGCTGGAAAACAGAAAGCCTGGTAGAATATTGTCAAAGAATGTATCATGATATAAAGCATTCCGGACCTCCAGCAGGAAGGAGGTCCGGTCGTGTGAGAGACAATATCGTCACGTTTCTTATCTCTGTTATCGCCGGAGTAATCAGTTCCTACATATGCAAATGGCTGGACGGAGATAAGTAGGCAGCGACAGCCTAAAAGGAGTAGTTCGCCTAACGAACAAGAAAACCCCAGAGGTAGCCCCCTCTGGGGTTTTCGTTTTGTCGCGTGGAAATCGTCACATTTCTTAGCTACCTACATCATATTCTATTTTTCGTGAAATGTCAATATTCCAAAAATCCAGCTATTTTTTCGCAATCACATATATCCGATGAACATGATCTGATAAACATCCAGGAACAAAAGAGTAGACAAGGAAACTATCGTCTGCTATAATAGCGATAACAGTTATTAGAAATTTTTTTGTTCATGGATATTGGGTTCACAGTCTTTGGTAGATTGTGGACCTTTTTTTGTTCATAACTGGAATCATTATGAAAGGAGGGTAGCAGCGTCAAACACGCAACCAAAAAAGAAGAGTAAGATTTCTGTAATCAATACATGTCACAACTGTATTATTTCCTTCTGTGATCACAGAAAAAGCGTGCTCGAAACACTCAGACTTTGGATCGGCTCCATGACCGACCCAAAACTACAACATCAAAGGCTGGATCAGATATCCAGCCTTACATCAAATAAAGGAGAAAAAAATGACAATTGACAAAACTTTAAACGACATCCTGAATCACTTTGCAGAATACGCCAAGTATGATCCGGATCAGAAAAGATTCAACCTTCTGTCCGATAACTACGAATTTCATCAGGCTGGAAAAGTAATGGAGATGCTTATCTCCGAGTATGATCCCAGCGGTGTTCTCGCTGTCATGTATGCAAAGCGGGAATTTTTAAACAGCTTGAAAAAGCGAGTCGATCTAGGAAGTCTGATCTTTGCTATGGCAGGTGATGATCCAGAATATATGGACGAGTTGCAGCGGATTTTAAGTATGTATCGTGACTTCAATTCTGATGCATATAAACAGGCGGTTACCGGATATATCGATGATATGAACGCCTTGATCCAGCAGGTCTCTAAGATGAAACTGATTGGTGATCGGAACAGTGGAATGGAAGAGGATGAGTTCATCTCTACCATTATGCAGGTATCTGATGATCTGAAAAAGCTGCGCCTAGATCTGTACCAGACATCCGAAAGACCGGTTGCAAAGATCGAGAAGTTTACTCCTCGTGTATTGGTATTCGAACGGATGGCAGATGCCATTTTGCATCTGGAGCAGATGCCGGATGCCATTTATCTCTGCTATATCCGGCAGCAGAACACGGCAGATGGATATTTTGCTTTTGTCTTCAAAAGCAACGGGAACCTCTTTTCCCTGAACGATCGGGTCCCGGAGGAATATATCGGACAGCATCAGTACAGTAGAAATGGACGCTGGACAGAAGACCACGCAGATTCGATTTTTCCATATGAGTTCGTTTTTTCATACGGGGAGCACGATTGCAAGGGATATGCATCCAAGTATTTTATTGATGACGAGAAACTGGAGTTTTCCCAGATGGGAACAGCTGCATACCAGCCTCTCTTGATCTGCATGCTCATTTTAAGAAATAGCTATGAGAATAAAATCCTGGATGCCGAGCCTGTGTATCTGAACAGCTTGTTCCGCGATAATTTTATTGGGACACATTCTGACACCGAACTGGCGATCCTGAAAAACAGTCCACTTGCACTCCGACATTCCGAATATCAGTGCGGGATCGATCCAGGAAAAGTTCTCACGGAAGAATACAATGAAAAGTTCCATCTTCATCGCATCGGAGCCTTCTGGGTCAAATTATACGGTGACGGATTTAAACCGGATTTCACCGATCTGCTGACTATAAAAAAGCCGAGAAAGCTCCTGAAGCAGTGGCAGATTGATAATGGAAAAGAGCAGCCGGAACAGGAATACTATCCGGAGTTCATCGGTACGAAGGATCAGATGGATCGAGAAGTGTACTATAAGATCCGTATTCAGCTTGCAGAATACATAAAGGATCGAATGAAACAGGAATATGCGGAATGGGGCAATGGAAAACTCTACAGCTATGTAGCTGACAAACTGAAAGCATCCAAAGAAGCATTCCTTGATCTGGTTTTTCAAAAACACTTTCTCGCAAAGCATCCGGAATACATAGATGACTTTGCAGAGACCGATCCAGAATCGGACAGAGCCTCTAATCCAGATCCGTTGATCGCATTGCATCCGTTTGTGTCAAAGATGGATCTCGTAAAACAGATTCAGCTTGAGGACAATGGCAGCCTCGTCTCTTTTCGATCCGTGATCTTAAACAATGAGGATACGCTGACAAGAATCTACCGCGGATATGCGCCACTTAAAGACGATAAAACAGGAAAGAACTGTACCCTGTACGCCTCATTGTCGTTCACAGATTATGCTCAGGTGGAAAAAATGATTGGAGAACCACTCCCACGCATTTATCAGGGATGGGGAACTCACTGCTATAATGGGAATTCAATCTTGGATGTCACGGACGCTGTTGGAGACTTGCGCGGAATATTAAGCAGTCAGGTTTTTTCTCCAATAGTCACCATGGGATTTTCCAAAAAATCGTTCCAGAAAAGCTATGAGGAATGGATGAAAATTCATGGATATGAATCCGTATTATTGAAAGAAAAGGAAGAATCGGAGAAGAAAAAAGAAGAGAAAAGACTGGAGGAGTTGGAAAAGAAAAAACTTCCATCCGTTCCATTTGAAGAATCGGAGGCATATAAGCAATGCCAGGGTATGGCGATGGAATATAAAAATATGTTAGAGGTTCTGCATGCGGCAAAGGAGTTATATCAATTTTTTCCAAATGCCTCTATCACGAAATACTCGTGTGGAACAAAAAACGATGGCGATCGTTATGCATACCACGTTTCCACCAATATTCCAGAACGAGGGAATGCAGATAAGATCAATACCTTAGTGAATCTTGGATGGCAAAAGGATAGAAGATCCAAACGGCATGACGGGATGTACATTCAGATGCTTAAAGTCCTGCCATTGCAACCCTAGATGGACTGTTTCAAAGTAACATATAGACCAGCATAAATTAAAAGGAGAGAATTATATGGAAAAATTTAACATTGTTTTGAAGGAGAAACATTTCTGTGACGGCTTAAACAGAGATGACATCATGGAGATGCTTCCCCTGTTAGAAGCAGATGAATTCTTACCGATTGAAATTGAGGCAACGTATCAGGAATACTCTGCAATAGGCTTCATAACAACGGAAGCTGCAAACATTCTGGATTTCGATTACGAGGAATCCGGTTTGAACGACTTCATTGCAATACTCCTGGATGATCGTACTCGCAACGCAGAAATAAGAGAATACGATTTTCGAAGAATGAAAATTTATTTATATCGATAGAAGGAGGTCTTCCTATGAGCTTCGAATTTTTTGTGCCTTTAGCAGCCATTCTTGCCGGTTTGCTTTTGTTAAAAGGTATGTTTGGCAGAAAATAAAAAAAGCTATTTAACAAAACGAAAAAGCGTCTGATCACTACATCATTGCGTGATCAGACGCTTTTTTCAACAGATAGCTTAACAAAAGTAGATTTGCGCTACCATACTAGATGCCACACATCCCATATAGGATGCGACTATCACACAAAAGCACATATGGCAACCACGAAGGAGCTCAAATCCACGCATCCCACGGGGATACGACTCAAATCATTATATTTGTTATAATCGCGATAGACTGCTAAAATCCACGCATCCATCACGGGATGCGACTATGGACTTTCTCGACATCAAAATGATATCAAAGCTAAAATCCACGCATCCCTTGCGTGATGCGACTCTGGTTCGCTTATGCGAGATCCTGAAAATAATACGCTTAAATCCACGCATCCCTTGCGTGATGCGACTATGTTAATTATTGATTCGGGATCCGGTATATTGCTTAAATCCACGCATCCCTTGCGGGATGCGACTTGATCCGGATGTCTATATTGATGAGATAACAATGCTTAAATCCACGCATCCCTTGCGGGATGCGACTTTAAAAAATCAATGGATAACTTCTTTTTTTTGCTTAAATCCACGCATCCCTTGCGGGATGCGACCCTGATCCAGATCGGACGGACGACGAAGGTCAAGCTTAAATCCACGCATCCCTTACGGGATGCGACCTCTATCTGGGGTACACCAGAGGAGTAATTTGCTGCTAAAATCCACGCATCCCTTGCGGGATGCGACGCTCACTATGGATCCAGATCTCCACATGTTATTAGCTAAAATCCACGCATCCCTTGCGGGATGCGACAATTGTGTTATTATATATGTATAATCGTGTTACGCTAAAATCCACGCATCCCTTGCGGGATGCGACCGCAAAATATAGTGTCCGTTTATGTAAAAAGACTACATTTCGCATAAGTATATTCTATTTTCTCATCCAAACAGACGAGATGAATAAATAAGCGGTTGAATCTCTCATTTTTATGGTGCGAATCTCCCGGAAAAAACCTGAGCACTTGAGGTTCGCACATTTCACTTATGATCAACTTACCGCTTCTCTGTGTTTATTGTACATGACAATATTCGTGTTGTCAAACAGATCTCTTTGGGACCACGCTTTGGTCAATGAAATTTTCTTTCCAGGTATCTTGAAAACAATTTCCGCATATGCTATAATGCCGTTAGGCAAAAAAGATATCAGTATCCACAGTGATGCAAAGCGAAAACCCCAGGGAGTCGTGATCCCTGGGGTTTTCTTCTCGTTTTATGTAGTTGAGCATCTACAGGCTAGTTACCGGCTATTTGTCACCATCTAACCATTTGATGATGTAGTGGCAAGCTACACCAGCCATGACAGCGACAATAAAAGACATCAGATTTTCCACAATTGATGCACCTCCTTCCTGTCACCAGTTTGGGAGGCGGTAACATTGGAATTATAACACACAAATCTGTTTTCTTCCATTTATTTCGTCATTCTTCGTTACGACTGAATACTCATACAGGGACCACGCTTTGGCTGCAAAAGCAGTGGACAAACTCTAAAATGCCTGATATAATATAGCTATCAGTTTTTTGTATCACATGTAAAGGGAAATTAGGTTCATAGCTCCATCAGGAGCTGTGGACCTTTTTTTGTGCAAAAAAACTGAAATAACTATGAAGAGGGGCGTGACGTTACTACGTAATCACACCTCCATAAACGAAAGGAGAATGCAGATGAGTAAGAAAATTCGTCTCAAAAAAACACAAACAAAGAAGGACGATTAAAATTCGATTTCTTTGATAGTAAAAAAGGATTTATTTTTGCGTAGAAAGCAACATTTCATTGGAAGGAGTAATTTTATGACAAAAACAATATATGAATGGAAATATGGAGAAAACGATTGTCTAAAGTATTATGAAGTTAAATTTAAAAAGGGAAAAGATTATTTGTGTATATATGCAAACAAAAAATATCCTGATTTATGGATGGGAATGTATATCAAAGATGGATGTGATGTAACACTTAAGGATAAAACATTTAATGATAGACAACGTAAAAAAGAAAGTAAAGCTGGAATTTTGATGAATAATATTCCAAGAACAACAAGATTTTTATCAGGCAACCCTGATTATATGAAAAAGAAAATTATTTGGGCATATGAACATGATTTAATAGAAATTAGTAAATGACACATGGAATACGTGTTTCATTTGATTTCGATAGAAAAGTATAGAATTATGCAACATATGTATAGGAGGAGAAAAATAAATTATGAATAGTACACTGATTAACGACTTCGGAAAGAAAATCGGAGGAGCAAGAAAAGATACATGGAAGGGACGTGGATTGAGTCTTAGTGACCTGTACGAGATGACCGCAGAGGAAAAGAAAGTCTTCGTAAAAAAGGATAATGTCTGGGAAAAGCCAGACTGGACCTCACTTATCGCAGCTGGAGCGGATAAAGCCGTTTCCTTCTGGAAAAACGAGGTCCGTAAGTCTCTGCCAAAGGATCCTTCTTCCATGCTGGGCGAAGACCGTAATGAACGCTATGTGGCATTTGTCCAGGCAGTCCGTGATCATGTGATGGAACTCACATCCATGAATGAAACAAGGAAGATCCTTACCTGGTTAAAGACGGACGGATACCTTGTACCGATCACGCCCTATTACTGTGATGTTCCGAAAAAATGGGAAGGGGTCATCAACAGAGCGTTTTTTAAAGCAATCCAGAAAAACTCTTTTGATCTGTGCCGCGAAAAGTCATATCCGCTCTTTGGTGTAGCAAAAGAGGAGGCAGATTATGTTTTAATAAAGAATCGCCTGAAGATCTATTTCTATGAGGGCGAAGATGTTGCGTTTAAAACAGAAACTCGCGGGACATCGATCCGGAAATACCTTTCGATTCATGAGGGCTATGCCACCCATTTCTACTATTCTGAAAAGATAGAGGAGTATGAAAAGACCTGGATAAAAAATAGCTGGATCATCGTTGACAGTGGATCGAGGGACATCATTGCCTATAATCTCTACACGGAAAAGGAAGCGGCAGATACGGTTGAGAAAATCGCAAGAGCGGCAGCAGAGATTGCTCCGAAAAAGACTGCAGCACGGGCTTCCAAGACAATATTCCACTATCCACAGCTTTCCTGGGTGGAACGGAAAGGTACAGACTACCGGAACGGCTTCCATGCAACACCGGAACTTCTCATGGATACCTTCGGGTTCCGTGGCGGAGAATTCGGAAACTGGTTAGGCGATAAGGAACGCCAGGAGAATTTAAACCATGCGTATGATGCGCTTATGGACCTGGCTGATATCTTGGAAACGGATCCAAGGAATCTGACCTTTCACGGTACCTTGAGCATTGCTTTTGGTTCCAGAGGAAAGGGCGGAGCGGCAGCAGCAACGGCACATTATGAACCGTTGCGCAGAGTGATTAACTTGACCCGGATGAAAGGTGCCGGATGCCTGGCACACGAATGGGCGCATGCGCTTGACCACTCCCTGGCAGGAACCTTTTCCAAACCAGGCTCATCAGAACTTCTTGCGAGCGAATGCCGGATCAGTCCAGATGCCCCGGAATCCTGGAAAAAGCTTCTTTCCGCATTAAAGAGGAAAGAGGATGGAACCTTTACCGACTTTTATGTGGCATCGGATAAGTTTGATCAGATTCACAGAAAGAGCGGACATGGCTACTGGAGCAGTACCTGTGAGATGTTTGCGAGAGCGTTCGACTGCTATATCGCAGATAAGCTCAGAGAAAAAGGACTTCGGAGCGACTACCTGACGGCACATTCTGACTGTTTCGTCGAGGAGATGTCCGGAACAACTTACCATGCTTATCCAGTTGGCAATGAACGGGAACGTCTCAATCAGCTCTTTGATGCACTGATTGCCGATCTGAAAGGTATGGTGAATGCATGAATCCTTCGTGAGTTAGAAAACCACACAGGAACCATCCTTTCCTTCTCGGAGCGCGGACCATGGGGAAGCAACCGCTATCGTGGTTCATGCTCCGGATGGATCCCGGCTTTCTTCATCAATAAATTCCATGTTTCTCACATGGCAGAAGTATTTGCCGGATCCGGGACAACCTACGATGTCTGCAAGGACATGAACGTAGCTTATACCGGCATCGATCTGAATCCCAACCCACCCAGGAATGGGATTCAGACGATGGATATCCTGGATGACTCCATGGACCTTCCGGACGGCTTCTATCATGCCGACATGGTATTTCTCCATCCCCCGTATCCTTCCATAAACGGAATCCATTATTCTGGAGCGATGTGGAAAGATACAATCGGATGCGCTAAAAGCGATATCCAGGAAATGGACTTTGAGACTGGAATGAAAGCAGTCAATCATGCCATGATGCGGGCATACAATGCGTTGCCAGCCGGCTCGTATGAGGTCTGCCTGGTTGGAGAGATCCGTTCCAAAGGTAAGTACCGATCCATGTATCAGAATCTCATCATTCCTGGGATCATGCAGCAGACCTACATCAAGGTGCAGCATAACTGCATGTCCGGCACCAGAATATATAGGAACCAGGCAACATCTCCATATGCTCTGATTGAGCACGAGATGATCGCCGTGATCAAAAAGCCCAGCGGATATGAGATTGCTTATGTCATTCCAAAAAAATACTCCCTGGATATTCGTGACAGCTTATCTGCCACCTGGAAGGATATCATCATGAGCATTGCAAGATCCTCTGGAGGGATTCTTTCCGGAGATTTTTTCTATAGGGAATTGGAAGGAAGAAAAAAGACGCTGTCCAACCCGAACTGGAAAGCAAAAATCAGACAGACGTTGCAGCAACTTGCTCAGGCGGGTCTGCTGAAGCATGTAGGGATCGGACAATGGCAATATATCACAAGATAAGAAAACAACAGGATGTGAAGCGACTTCAATATCATATCTGAAGCCGCAAAAATATCCTGTTTTGTTATATACCGAACAGAAAGGAGCAGAAAAAACGATGCGATACTTATATCACCTTACGGACACGAACACAGCAAAACGCATTTTACAGGAAGGACTGAAGCCGTTAATCGGCGAACGCAGTCGAATCGTTGAGGAAGAAGAGGCTCGGATCTATCTTTCTGATAAAAAGAGTATTCCGTACTGGAAAATCCTTCTGGGAAAAAATGTACTGCTTCGCATTGATGCAGAAAAGCTGAATCTGGAAAAACTTGATCACTACCCCTACCAGGAATACGAAGAGTGGACATATTCGGAACCGATCCAACCGGAATGGATCCATGTGTCCAGGGCAAACACAGAAATATCACCCGAACAGTATAAGGAACTTTGCCTGTCCTTTCTCGACAGTATTTCACAGGTATGTGTCCAGTTTGCCCGTTATGTTTCGTATTACGATGACCCTGAGCCGGATTGGAGAGAATATGCTGAGAACTGCAAAGAAAGCTGTATGAGCAGCTGCAAAGTGCTTCAGCATACACTTACAAAGCTCGATTTTTCCTGTCTGGATAATAAAAAACTTCAGGAACATCTAAAGGCAGCAGGAGATGGTGCCTATACCTTATGTGATTTCTATGAGTTTGAGTGGAACGATCATCCGATTCGCCTTTGGCAGCTTCTTGGGACGCATAAGGTAGCAAATAGCTCTACAAAATGGCTATACGCATGGCTTAGGCATACATTTCCAAGAAAACTTCGTGTCAATACCGGAGGGTGGACAGGATAAATAAAAGTGTCTGGTGTCCATAGCGTAGGCATATAGCCTCAGCGACACGTTATTATTATGATATTATGAATTATAATATCACGATTTACAAATATTCGTATATGTGATAATATAAATTATAATATACAGATAAAGAAGGGATATGAAACAATGCAATTGGAACCGCTCGATACTCGGGAAATTGGAAAACGACTTCGTACATTGCGGACAAATGCACAAATGAAACAGGTAGAGCTGTCATCGCTGTTAGGAATCGCGCAATCCACTCTCAGCCTTTATGAGCGTGGGGGCATCATTCCGGGATTTGAGATTCTTATTGCATATATGAAATTATTCCATGTAAGCCTGGAGCATCTTCTTTGTCTGGACGCAGACGGATTTGATCTCTCTGTGATACCTGGATATGATGATCTCCGTTACGGGGAACATAAATTAAATGCCAATGAAAAAGAGCAGCTGATGATGCTGCTCTCCACGTATAAATGAGGTACAAAATGAATTATATTACCTATGAAAAGGACATTGCGCAAAGCAAATCTTTTTATGAAACATTTAAGGCATGTATCCAGCCAAAACAGTGCTATGATAACATAAAGCGTATCATTTTTGACACAAAGGCACATCCTTATCAGATTGCATTTGGATACATGAGTTCTGGCACTGTTGACAATCTCTATTTCCGTCATGCTTTTTTCCTTTCACCAGAGGAAAAGGTTATTGATCCAACAATTCCGGAAAAAGAGAAAAATTACTATGTATTTGCGGCAATCAACTGTACCGATTACCTTAAATACCTCCTTCGGGAGAAACGCGCAGATTTAACAATGGTTCTTATGGATAAAGACCGGCAAATACAAGCCTGGTTGATGTCCAACAAAAATATTATCTGCATTGGATAATCATACAGTAGACAATTTTTGCAAAAGCTGATATACTATAGGCATCAGTTTTTTGCATCACATGTAAAAGGAAATTAGGTCCATTGCTCCTTCGGGAGCCGTGGACCTTTTTTTGTGCAAAAAACTGAAATATATGCAAAGGAGGGGAGTGGCACGAGAATCGTGCAAACACAACCAGCAAATAAATTTGATGAAAGGAGAGCCAAGTGGCACAGAAGAGAAAGAAATTTCATAAAGGCAAAATTTTTGCTTACGAAAACAGCGAAGGGGATAAGGGCATTATTTGCGCAATGTCCTATGAAGAAGCAGTAAAACTCTTCTATCAGAAATATCCGAAACGCAAAATTATGGATCCATTAGACCGAGATTCCGATTATTGGGAAAATGGATCCTATTTATTTGAAGTTGGCACCATGAAGAGCAACGAATTATATTGCTGCTTTCCATGGTAATAGAAAAACAAAAAAGGAGAATAAACGATGTTTGAGAATACAAAAGACTTTTATCCGACACCGTATGATTTGATTGAGAAAATGCTCTCTACTGTTAATTTTTATATGGTAAAGAGCATACTGGAACCTTCCGCCGGAAAAGGGGATATTGTCGATGCCATCAAAAAGGCAACCGATCCAAAGTTCCGTTGGGATCATGATTTCCATCTTGACATTGACTGCATAGAAGTCAATCCGGATCTGCGCCATATCTTAAAGGGAAAAGGGTATCGGGTTGTTCATGATGATTTTCTCACATTCGACACCATGAAAGAATATGATCTGATCATCATGAACCCACCGTTTTCAAACGGTTGCAAGCATTTGACAAAGGCACTTCAGATGCAGGAAATCTCTGGAGGAGCGATTATCTGCCTTTTAAATGCAGAAACACTGAGGAATCCCTGTACAAATGAACGGCTTGCTTTGATTCACAAGCTGGAAGAGTATCATGCAGAGATTCAGTATCTGCCAGGTGCTTTTTCCGATGCAGAACGAAAAACAGATGTCGAGATAGCACTTATTAAGGTTAATGTCCCAGCTCCTGCCAGACCATCGTTCATTTTTGATAAGCTTCTTCACGCCCAGGATGAGGAATTCATTGATCCGAAGTATGAAGAAACACAATTGGCAGAGAATGATCTGATACGAGCAATCGTAAAGCAGTACAAGCGAGAAGTAACTGCGGGGATTCAGCTGATCAAAGAATACCGCGCAATGGCTCCACATATCCTGTCATCCTATAAAAAGGATTCTGATACTGGAGAAGTCACCCAGGACGGCAGCTGTGTTCTCTCTCTTGTTGTAGGGAAAGAACCTGCCGCAGTAAATAACTTTATCCGCGAGATTCGTGGCAAGTACTGGGAAGCTTTATTCAATAATCCCAAGTTCGCCGGACAGCTCACCAACAATCTTTACAGGGAGTATCGTAACAGGATTAACGAACTGAAGGATTATGATTTTTCGTTATATAATATCTACGAAATCAAGGTAGATATGTGTAAACGCGTTTCTCAGGGAATTGAGGATACAATCATCAGCCTTTTCGATGAACTTAGCCAGAAGTACAGTTATTATGACGAAACGTCCAATAATATCCACTACTTCAACGGATGGAAAACCAATAAATCCTGGTTCATCAACAAGAAGGTGATTCTTCCACTCGCCGGATACCATAACTTACAGTATAGTTTCGGCGGATTTGATCCTACCAGATACGATGTTATACGCAAACTTCAGGACATCGAAAAATGCCTGAATTATCTGGATGGTGGGCTGACAGATGCTGTTGATCTGGAGGCAACTCTTAAAGCCGCGAAGGAGGAGCAGCAGACTAAAAATATCAAGCTGAAATATGGAAGTGTCACCTTCTACAAGAAAGGAACCTGCCATATTGTGTTTGAGAATGAGGAGCTGTTAAAGAAATTTAATATTTTTGGTTCACAGCATAAAGGCTGGCTTCCACCTTCTTACGGAAAAAAGAGATATTCCGATATGGATCCGGAAGAGCAGGCTGTGGTTGACTCTTTCGAGGGAGAAAAAGCCTATAATGAGGTTATAAATAATGCACCTTATTATTTGTGTCAGTCCGAAGACTGGACGAGACTCTTAGCATAGCTATCCAAAAATTCTTTGCTTCTACGTGGAAGGTGTCATCGTATCCATTTGCTGGATATCGATGGCACCTTTTTGTATTTTAAAAATGCCAATATTTGCATATTTTTTATTCGATTATTGACATTTTTCATTTTAAATCCCATCCCCCTATGATATAATAGGCTATGAAAAAAATCATTTCAAAAGAGGAGGTATGAACCATGGCGAAAAAGCGATATGGACGAATCATATTATCGTGGCTGTTTGCGATAATCATGATGATATCAAATATTCTACCCGCATTTGCCACGGGAAGCGCAGATTCACAATCGTTAAAAATTAAAGTAACGGTTGTAAATGCCAGCGATGAAAACCAGTATTTGGAGGGAAATGGAATCACTTTAAAATCCCTTTTCTCAAGTTACGAGGAAACCAAATACACAGACGAAAAAGGATCCGTTGAATTTACAGGACTTGCCCCTGGAAAATACCAGGTCATCGACAGTGATCCCTTACCGGGATGGAAAAAGCTCACCACCCCATACACATACGATCTTTCTTCGGATTGGAGTTTCACGATTCAAAAAGGATCCCTTGCCGAGAAAGTAGCTCTCACACTGGAAAGCGTAGACAATGACGATAAATCCGTTCCTGTCGGAAACATTGCTTTTGAGCTGCATAATCCAGATGGAACTGTCAGCAACGTCAAAACTGATGCCTCTGGAAAATGCCTGGTCGGAAATGTTGTCCAGGGACAGTATTATACCGTGCAGTCTTCCACTGTGGAAGGATATAAGCTCGATAAGGAACCATTTGACTTCGATGTTTTAATTCCAGATGATAAGGAGTATACCTCTTATGCTATCACTGTTAAAATTCCGATTCTTAAGGATAAGGGCGATAGCGGGGAGACTAAAAAGGGAACTGCCAATATTTCTTTAAAAACGAAAACCGACAACAACCCTATTTCCGGTGCAGAATTTACCCTCTACGATTCCACGGATGATTCCGCGATCACCACTGGAACAACCGATTCCAATGGTATGATCAAAATCACGGATCTTGAAGTCGGAAAATACTACTTCAAGATCAAAAAAGTCCCGGAGAAATACTTAATTGATACGAACGAAAAATTCGAATTTGAAATCACCAAAACAAACATTGAGTTCAATCTGAATCTGACGGTTGATGTCAAAAACGAAGTGACAGATGGTACAGTAGTCGTTACTGTATCTGATCAGACAAGCGGAGACAGCATCAGCAACGTAACCATCAAGCTTATTTCTGGATCAACCGAAATAACAGGAACGACAGATGCCTCCGGTATTGTTCGATTTGCTGGTCTTGCTTTTGGGACATACAAAGTATCCGAAGTTTCCGTTCCGGATCCATATATTCTTTCTGACGATGTTCATACGGTTACTGTAAGCAAGGAAAAGCCAACTTGCAACTTCAACATCAGAAAGATCAAATCCACGGATGTAAAAGGAACCGTAAACGTATTTCTCCAAGATGTCGATACAAAGGAAGCCATTGCAAACGCTAAATTAGCGCTTTACAAAAAGACTGGAGAATTCGTTATGATCACCACCACTGACGCTGCCGGTAAAGTCACAATTACGGATTTAGCACAGGGTGATTATTATTTTACAGAAGATCAGATGCCGGAAAACTACAGTGTTTCCGATAAAAAATATGAGTTCAGCCTGAAGGACCGTATCCTTACGGTAAATCTTACGCTCCAGAAAGCAAAGGATTCCGTTCAGTATAACAGTGGCTATCTCAAAGTCACGGTGACAGATCAGGATGATACATCAAAGCCAGTGGTAGGAGCTACCTTATCACTGCTTAAAGAAGATCTTTCGATCTTTGGAACCTACAAAACAAACAGCAGCGGACAGTTCGAAGTTAAGAACATTCCGCTCGGAACCTATTACGTTTCCGAGTCAACCATGCCGTATGGATACAACATTTCCAAGAATAAAACCACAGTCACCTTTACAAAGGGGCAGCCAAAAGTTTCCCTCACATTCCGCAAGATCTACTCCAATGGAAGCGGCGGCAGTGGTTCCGGATCCGGAAGTGGTGGAAGCGGATCTGGCTCAGGAGAAGAAACAAAAACCGGAGCAATCAATGTAACAATTGTTGATAAAGATAAGCAGACTCCGATCAGCGGAGCAACTATCAGCTTCTACAAAAAAAATGGTACACATATTGCCACAAAAATTTCTGATGAAAACGGAGTGGTCAAGGCAGAAAATCTTGCGCTGGAAGAGTATTACTTCACAGAAGATTCCATGCCGGCAGGTTACAGTGCTTCCCAGACCAAGCATTCTGTCAACCTCACAAAATTCAATGTGTATAATATCAAATTGGAAAAAGCATATACCGGTTCCAGCTCTGGAGAAGATAAAGATGTTCGCGGCAGCATCAAAGTAAAAGTTGTAGATGCCACAAGCGGCACAGCCATTCCAAATATGACGCTTGTTCTTACTTCTGCAACAGGTGACTTCCAGGCTGAATTTGTTACTGATAACAGCGGATGCGTTACATTCAACGACCTTACCATGCGTAAGTATTTTCTCACAGAAAAAGCGGTACCGACAGGATATACTCTCAACCCGGAAAAACGTGAAATTGATCTTTCCGTTTCTCAGTTTGAGGTGACATTAAAAAAAGCTGCATCAGGATCGTCCGGATCAGAAGCCAAGACTGGAACAATCAATGTCACTATTGTTGATCAGGAGAAGAACACCCCCATCCAGTCAGCTGTTATGTCTCTCTACAAAGCAGACGGATCCTTTGTTGGCGATTGCACAGCGGATGCGAATGGTAAAATATCCATCAACAATCTGGAACTGACCGAATATTATTTAAAAGAGAAGAGTATGCCTGATGGCTATACCGTATCTGATAAGCATTATCAGATGCCATTAACGAAGGATATTGCGACATACACCTTTACCTTATCAAAGCTTAAAAAGAGCAGCGGCAGCCAGACAACAACCACGACTACCACAGGAACCTTCAATCTGAATCTTGTAAATCAGAGCGGAACAGGACTTGCAAATGCGACCATCGCGATTTATAAACAGGATGGTACTTTGGTAAAAACATATGTCACTGACACAAACGGAAAAGTAAGCGCATCTTTAGCATATGGATCTTACTATATGCTTGAGAAGATCATGCCAACCGGCTATCCGCTTTCTTCTCAAAAATATGAGTTTACTCTGAGTGACAGCTGCGTAACAATGACCTTTGATATTAAGAAATACAATACTTCGTCCAGTAGCGGATCCAGCAGTTCCGGCGGAAGCTCCGGAGGCGGATCTCACAGTAGCAGTTCCTCCAGCGTAAAGACTACAACCGGAGGACCGAATGGATCGCCTTCCTCTGTAACTCCAATCTCTGATGGAACATGGAAACAAGATTCCAATGGTCGTTGGTGGTATCAGTATGATATCAAGACGGCAGTGAAGGAGAATATTACTTATCCGAAAAACAAGTGGGTTTACATCTCCAGTAATAGTGGAACCAACTGGTACTATTTCGGAAATGATGGATTTATGAAGACCGGTTGGATCATGGTTGGCAATAACTGGTATTATCTGAATCGCAATGGTGCTCTTATCACAAACACCTGGTTCTTCGATGGAAGCAACTGGTATCATATCGATGCTTCTGGAAAGATGGAGACTGGATGGATATTATCAAATAACCGGTGGTATTATCTGAACACAGTCAGCAATGGTATAAAAGGTGCTATGTTGACAGGATGGCAGTATATCAATGGGAAATGGTACTATTTGAATCCGGTCAGCGATGGCACAAAGGGAGCTTTATATGTGAATACGGTTACTCCTGATGGATATCGTGTAAATGGAAATGGTGAATGGGTAGCATGATTTTATCAGAGGAGAAAGTGAAATCTTTCTCCTCTTGCTTTCCTGTCCTGTCTATTCGCCATTTCCCACCGTTTTTATAACTAAGGGTATAAATTACTGTGGTATGGTGCAAAAATCCGCTAAAATGGCAACCAGGCAGTTCTAGTTATCAACAATGCCTGGCGTTTTGTACATACTCAATCATATAAGCGATGGGATAATTGAAAATTTTTGTTTCCTATTTTATGAAAAACCACGTTTAGATGTATCTTGAAAGGTATAAAGAAATATATAGATAGAATACTTTTATACTTCGTATTTATTACTTAGGAGGCTGGAAATGCCTATAAATAAAGGGTTTTTCCGGAGCAAAAACCACGTTTAGATGGTTTTTCGACCACGTTTGGATGTATTTTCGACCACGTTTAGATGGTTTTTCGACCACGTTTAGATGTATTTGTGGAAAAAGAGTAAACGGATAAAAAACCACGTTTAGATGTATTTTGATTTTTGAGATCAATCAAAAATGTAAACTTTTCACACAGAAAAAATGTAAAAAGTGACAATAAAAAATAACAATCGACAAAAACCACGTTTAGATGTATATGTGGTAAAAACCATGCAGATGAAAAACCACGTTTGGATGTATTTTGGAGGATATTTACGCAACAGAAACGACCACGTTTAGATGCATTTTTGAAAGGGTATGCGTGGATGAAAAACCACGTTTAGATGTATCGTGATTTTTAAGATTCGTGAAAATGTAAACTATTCACATAGAAAAATGAAAAAAGTGACAATAAAAAATAACAGTTGCCAAAAACCACGTTTAGATGTATTTGCAGGAAAATACTGCGGAAATGGAAAAAACACGTATAGATGTATGCCAGGTAAGTGCGATACAATAGAAAAAACCACGTAATTGACAAATAGTGGTTTTTAATATATAGTTATATAATAGACTACCTTATACAGAGTGAGGATTGTATGGCGAAAAGAAACAGAAGCATAGATCAAATAGATGGTCAGATGTGTTTTGATCTCAGCACAGATCCACAACAGTATGTTGTACAGGCAAACAGACTGATCGAGGGCAAACAGAACCTGAAATTAAATTCAGCAAAAATATTGAGACTGCTTATCATGCAGATTAAGCCAGACGATGATGATTTTAAAACATATCGAATAAAAATCGCAGACCTTGCAAAGTTACTAAAAGTAACGTCACAAACCCTGTATCGAGATATTGATATTTTAACAAACGATATTTTAACAAATTATGTGACGATTCGAGATTCAAGTAAGACTGGATTTGTGAAAATTCCCTGGGTGACAGCATGCGCCTACCATTCATCAAAGGGACTTTCGGTTATGCTGAACCCACTGCTGAAACCTTATCTTCTGGGATTGAAAGACCACTATACGCAATATCAGCTGGACTGTATTTTAAGGATGCGTTCTACATATGCATTGCGAATCTTCGAGTTATTAGAGAAAGAGAACATGTTAAAATTTCTTCCGAAAGAGGGAATAACCGTTGATCTGACAATTCAAGAGATCAGAGAGGCTTGTGATTGCGAGGAAAAGTATCAAAAAATTAGTCAATTCCGTCTCAGAGTGTTGGATGTCGCAGTAAAAGAAATACAGCGGACAACCACTTACGAGGTAAGCTATAGTCCGATAAAAAACGGTCGGAATATTGATGCTGTTCGATTTCAAATTCTCCCCAAATTTCGTCCTAAAGACTGATGCAAAACAGAGCAACCAAAAGTGTTGCTCTGTTTTTTTGTGGAATATAAGTATTTACATATATTATACAAAATGATATAATAATAAAAAATCAAAGCAAAGGAGAAGAATCATGAGTAACCGACTGGTAAAAACGAAAACAACAATGGTGCCAAATCAGGGAATGGAAGATAAGGAAACACTCATTCAGGAAATACTGGAGAAAGTCGATCAGGGCAGAACAACAGCGATGTTTCTGGCATTTGGTGCAACTTTAAAGGAGAAGCTGGGAGTAAGTGAGGAAATGCTATTTGAGATTTTCGAAGGAGTGGACCAGCTCATGGGGACCTATAACACGATGTCATCCATAAAAGAATTCCGCAAATTTGTAGCAGACACATACCAGTTTGATGTTGCTTATGATGCAAATGATGTTCTGAAACCAGAATAAGAGAAGAAGGAAAAATCCCATGCGTGTGAATAAGTCTTTTTGTGTCCATTCTTTGTGGGTGGCATCGATTATATTCTTTATATTGCGAATCATGTATGTGATTGGGATTCCGTTGTCGGAAGCAATGTTCCTGTTATTCTTCAAAATCTTGCTGATATGGAGCGCAGTTGTTTTGGTAATCGAATTGCTGTCACAAAGATCCAACAGGCTGGAATACTTTCATTTTTGCAATGGTGCGAGTGAGTCGGATCCCATTCCTGAAACAATGTATATTCGTTCCAGGCATGCATTTGACAGGGAAGAGCGATATATCGTTGACTTAAGAGGAAATATCTATTATCAGATTAAGACTCAACGATCCATCCGCAACATGAACCAGATACGCGTACTTGATGTATATCGCGGATGCGAGGAAAAGATCGGGACCGTTTTAAGATACCGGCTTGGAGTCAGTGAACTGTATCGGTATACACTGAAAATATGGAATCATACCTATTGTGCCGAAATCGAACTGGGAAACGAGAAGAGACAGTACCAGTCAAATACAGAGCCATACATATTTCAATTTAACGGACACAATGGACTTTCTGCTTATGCAATGGATAAAAAAGTGGCAGAAACGAGAGGGGTATTTACAGAACTCGGCTACAGTTCCACGGATCAGGATATCCTGTTTTTGCAGGACCCAGATCCTGTTTTATTATTATTACTGGCGGCATTTACGCTCGATAAGAATACCGGTTCGTATCATGGCTGAGACAGGAGGAAGATAATTGTGAATCATTTTTTGTTAGCATTTATGGCGGTAGGCTTTCTTGATATGTCCATTTCGTGTATCTATATCGCTGAACCAACATCACCATTATGCATGGTTGGTATCATGATGTTTTTTATCGCTTCCTTATTTCTGACGTTTTGGAGTGCCAATGAAAAAGCAGATGTGACAAGAAAGGAGAGAGTGCCTTGGAAAGTGGGGAAAAAGCATCGCCCAGAGATACAGAAACAAGGATCCTGGTATTCCGGAATCATGTTTCTGGAAGCCGGAGGAGCCAGTTGCTGCTTCCTCATAGTGCATATTCAAATGCTTTTGGAAGATACTGATTTTCCAATTGTCATATTTTTATTTTTTGCCGTATTCCTGGCTGGAGCTGCAACTGTATGTATTATTCAAGGAATCCGCAAAATAAGATGAGATGTTTTTACTAAATCAAAAAAATATTGGAGGAAATATATGGAAGAAAATAGAACATGGGAAGCAGATAACTACTGGATCGAATTATTGAAAAAATACAACCGATCAAAGCTCGAAGAATTAAGGAAGGCAAAAGCAGAAAAAAATGGAGCGATTATACTGGATCCTACAGATACAAGCACTCCCGCCAGACTTTATGAAAATATTTCTTCAACGGAAATCCTGGAACAGCAATCAACCCTAGAGCGTCAGATCACATCAATGGCAGATATGCTGGTACTTTTGGATCGTGAGAATCCTGATTTTATAGGTGAAATAATTTCTTGTGAAAAAGGAGAGAAAATAAGGAAGGAGCAGGAGAATCATTCCCTTTCCGATGTACACGAAAGAATACTCCTCTCAATCCCAAAAACATTCCGCTATATCAATCTGCAGACAGCCTTGATCTTGGCAATGGAAGATACGGAAACACAGGGAAAAGTGGATAAGGAAGCGCGTAAGCGGTATTCCTGGTATTTTTCAAATCCGAATAAAATTGTAAAACGCTATATATCAAGCATCAATCGAGAACTTGGAAAAGATGGTCATTTTCGTCCGGCTATTTATGGAGAGAACTGGAAGGACAATTCAGCGCTTAAGGATACAATCATAGTGCAATATATCATGGGTTGGCACAGGAAAATGGTAGAGGGATCCAAAGACTATGGTTTTCTTATTCAGATGAAATGGATTCAGTTCAGAAACATCCTTGTGGATAGAGAGACTGTAAATAGTCTGGATAAATTGGCAATTCAGCTTGGCTATGATGAAACTAAAAAGCTTGTCGCAAGTAAGGTATTTGCTAAATATGCAACCCGCTGTATGGAAACAGCTGCAACATGGCTGGATGATCAAGTTGAAAAATGGGAAGTTTTTTCTTTTCGGGATGAGGAAAAGGTAGATTACCGTGCATTTGAATATGTCCAGTCGATCTTCGATGACATTTTATTTATGGCACAAAATCCAAATGATAATAGCACACTGTATGATAAGACAAATTTCGTCCCGTTGGATTGCAGCCCTCTGGGGATTGCATTTGATCTCATAAATTGTATAAAGTGGTACCCAAAATTCGGTCATGAGGACGAGAAGCAAAAACTTTTTTATGAAGCAGCAATCAATTGTTCGGCGGCATGCGCAGCAATCGAGTTTGAAGGAGCGGATATTGATGATTTATCTGCCACCAACCTCATCCGACTGTCGAAACTGACCGACCCACAATGGTTTATCATAAATCTCTTTTATTCCTACGTTATAAACCAGATCGCGTGGGAGTACCGGGAAAAGGACCTGGATGCGAATTATTTATTGAATAAGGAATATGAAAGCTTATTAGCCAGAGCAAGAGAAGAGTCCATGGAAACGATTCAGAACTTGAAAGAACAAGTGGAAGATCAAAGACAGAAAATTGAGCAGCTTCAAAGCACGATTCGCTGGAAAAATGACAGAGAAAAAGAAACGGATCAGCTTGTGGCGGGCAAAACGGATAATCTCAATGACCAGATTCGTATTTTGGAAAAGAAACTCAGCAAAATGCAGGATGTGCTCCTGGAAAAGGATGCACTCATCGAAGAGCAAAAAGCACAGTTGACTGATTATGAGGAAATACTGAAATATAAGGAGGATGAGGGACAGGCGGAAAATGAGGAATGTAGCCTGGATGAATTGAAAAAGCAGGTGATTTTATTCGTTGGAGGACATGAGGATCTGCTTACCGAATTGAGGAAAGAGTTGCCACTGTGTAAATTTCTGTCAAAAAGTACAGAACCCATGCCGGACATGAGTAAAATCGACCGGGTGGTTGTCTTTTATAAATTTGCAAACCATACTACATTTAATAAAATCATGGCAAGCGTAAGAAAAATCCAGATTCCGGTTCAGTATATTGATCGGAAAAATTATAGCCAGGTGTTAGAGCAGCTGAGAAGAAATACGATAAGCTAAGTGTTTTCTCGTAATATATGTATTTACATATATTACACAAATGATATAATAAAAATTGAAAGAGAGGTGCAGAACGCAGAGGGTTTATTATCTGCAAAAGAGCATGGTAAAATTTGATAAATTATGGAAAAAACTAGATGAAATGGGATTACAGAAACGAGATTTGTACCACGCCACGACACAAATCGCAGTGGCGAAAATGGCGAAAAATGAGCATGTAAGTTTGGGGACCATCGAAAATCTCTGCAAATTTCTGGAATGTACACCAAATGACATCATGGAAATCGATATGAGCGATATGACGTTTTCTTCAAAGAAAAAGGGATCCAGATTTAAAGACAAGGAAATCATTCCAGTCCGGATCATGAAAGAAAAAGGGTTACTGATCAAAGTGGATGGCGGAGGAAAGCCGGTAGAGAATAGTTCGGGGGAACTGAAAAAGCTCAAGAGCACATATCGGAAAATGAAATAGACGAAGCAGGTTTCGACAAGCAAGGAAGGAGCCGATCCTCAGAGGGCTGGGATGTACAATATAAAGTCCATATATGATATGGCAAAAAGAGAAGTGGAGGAAAAAGCGCAGCGTGAAAACAGGGCGTGAACAGGTACGAAAAAATAAAAGAAAAACATCCGTCAAGCCTGGGAAAAAACAGGCAGTGTATGATCTTCCTCAGAAATGCCCCTATTGTGGAGGAAAAATGCTGATCCATTATCCGGGACAGAAAAATGGGAAAACGGAGAAGGGCGATCATGCAAAGCAACAAATCAAGCCGGTTATGGTCTGTGAAAACAATACCTGCACCTGTTATTTGAATTTGAAAACTGATTGGACTGGAAAGCTGTTGCCCGTTGGAATCCCGGCAGATGAAAATCTGCGGATTTTACGAACAGAAGCTCATCATTATCTGAACTATTTTATGCAGGCTGCAGGTATGGATTATAAAGCAGCATATCAAACGATTTCAGATATTACAGGACTTCCAGTCTCAATGTGCCATATATCCATGATGGATGAGGTACAGTGCCGGAGACTTACTGCTGAAATACTAAAGTATATTGTCCGTATGGGACAGATAAACCCGCAAAAGCTGAGGAAAACGGGAAATCTGACCGCCTTTTACTCATATAAAGGGTATACTTTTTCAAATGCAGAGGCTCAAAATATGGTGAAGGAAATCAATGAGATTGCAAACGGATGATAGGCAAAAGAATACGAAGGGAGTGAGAGAAGGAATGAGCGAGCATAATACCGAAGAGCCGGAAATGATAGTTATCGACATAGAAGAAATCAAAAATAAGCTTCTGGAGGCTGGTCGGAGTCTGATTGAGGATGATGAGAATGAGAATTCATTCGTTGATGTTGAACGATTCCTGGATCCTTATGATGATGATATCGATAGCAGAACGGAGATACAGCGCGCAGAGGATGAGAGAAAGGACTTTGACAGCCGTTTCCCTAGATGCGAAGAACTGGTAAAGGTGTACAATAATAGAGTAGAAAGCCTGGAAAAGAAACAAAAACTTCAAGATCAAAAGCTTGTAAAATGGCTGGTTCCACTCACCGTTCTGATTATCTTTGGCTTTCAAATATACCTTGAAAAATATGGAACGGGGAACATGGAGAAAGATCTGGTCGTTTCTTTTTTCTGGATTCCAGTAGTGGCAATTTTGGCACTTGTATTTGTGTTCTTGGGATCTGATAGTGAAAAAAAAGAACAAACGGATTATAAATGGCTGATGGAGAAGATATTTCCGATCATTTATGAAAAATATATTCGAAAGAAGCTTCCGAGCATAGAGTTCCAAAAAAATATTGCAAGCCTATTTCCGAACGGGAAAAAAGCGGATTATGGATTCGGGATTGAAAACCGTGTGATTGAACTGTATGAAATGGAGATTACAGCGATAGACCGGCTTTCTTCAAAAAAAGGAAAAGAATATTTGTCTTTTAAAGGAGTCTGCATCTACAATAAACTGAACGGAAAATATCAATTGATTTCCGGGATGTCGATCCTGCCTCCATTTGCGAAGGGACAAATATTGGAAAGCTCTGATTTCTGGACATATTACATTATTACAGAGAATGCAAAAAGAAGGGTTTTGTAAAGCAAAAGCGGAGGACAAAAGAGAATGAGGCAGTTAGAAAAATTCAAAGAAATGCTTGCGGCACTGGATGATCCGATGGAAGCTGCATTATATATTGATAAAATGCGGGAAGCTGCCGGCTATTTTTGCAAAGAGCGTTATCCGGATGAGGTGATCCTGGAAAGTGACGGACAGTTTCAGGACATTTCGACATATGGAGTCAAACGATATCTCGAATCAGAGATCGATAAGTAGGAGGGAGTAGAATGAACTGGATTGCAGTTGTGATTATTGCACTCATTATAATCAAAATCATACGAAATCAACAGTACAAAAAAATGGAAAAGGATGTCTTAAGAGAACTGGGATTCCAGAATCGCAATATGATTCCTTATATCGATGAAGATATCACTGTGAAGAGCCGTCAAAGCCTAGAGAAATATGATAGTGTAAAATATTTCAAAGAGAATAAGGATATGCTCGAAAAAGCAGAAAAAGTGATTCAGAGAAAAAACAAGGTAGCTGAAACTTTCCGTCAATTTTTACAAGGAAATGCATATGAGTCGCGTTCTCAGTATAAGCGCCTAAAAAAATATATCAATGGGATTTTAAAGAATGCGGATGCGTTTCGGATCCAAGTGACGTACATAACATCAGCGAATAATGTTCGCGGTTCAAAGGAAATTATTATACGACAATATGATATTGACAAATTCCGAAACAATCCAGAATTGCTCATGACAAAGACGGAATATAATAAACATGTCAAAGAGCAACAAAAAGAAGCATTAGCCAATAAGCAGCACGACTATTATGAAATCGTAAACAGCATCATTGATTACGCGAACAAAAACAAGGATTCTTTGCTTATTGAGGGTAGCCAGGTAAAGGTGGATGATCTGATCAGCCAGTTGTTCGACCGCACGGTTAATAGCATCAAGAAAATCAAAACGACGGATAGCGATGAGTGGGATCTCATTAGAGTATTTACGCAGCGAATTAAACATGAGATAGAAGTGATTGTGGATAGAAATCAGCGAATCCTTGATTACTACGAGTCATCGGATTTTATGAAAATAAAGAAAACCTGTGAATCGCTCATGAATTCTCAAAAAGAATTCAACGACTACATCAAGGAAAAAGTGGAATCGATTTCCCGGCTCTTCGGTACCAGGGTAGTTCGCAACGAAACAATCAGCGATGATGAGGTCCACTATATTCGTCCATATCGAAAATCAATCACCCCATTTACCGCAGAAGTTTCTGCAACCGTGTTTGCAAGTGCAGAGAATAATCCGCTGGATTATGTGGTAAAATACTTCTACCCAAATAAAAAGGATTATCCGGAGCAGATCAGAAAATTATATCAGCTTGTAGAAGAACTTGAAACTTTGCGAGATGCCAAACAGATCATTGAGAATTATAAGGCAGAGTATCAACAGTACCTCGATAATGTTCCTTCATATGTTATGGAAAATGATGAAGAAGGATTTTATTCCCGTCTCGGCTTTGCAATTATTGATGAACATGTTCTTAACGTAGAATATAAATTTTCATATACCTCAAACGGCGGAATGGCGCAGAGATCATTCACGATACCGATGACAGAAGAAAATATCGCAGAGCTTATTAAAATACTGGAGAATAAACTTACTGCAAGCGCTTTTGCTAAAGAACAGAGAGTTCTGATGACAAAGAAATTACGGGAGCGCATAAAAGAACGTGATAACTTTACCTGCCGTACCTGCGGCAATTCTACCTATAGGGAGCCTAATCTGTTGCTTGAGATTGATCACATTATTCCCGTATCCAAAGGTGGAAAAACAGAAGAAAGTAACCTTCAGACCTTATGCTGGAAATGCAATCGAGCAAAGAGTGATAAAATCGTAGTATAAGAATCAGAAAAAGGACGCTTGATTTCTCAAGAGTCCCAGTGTATAATCTACTTAGAAAGTGAATCGGATGTGAGTCCGATTTGCCCTCAGTAAAATGATTATCTAAAGAGTAAGCATCCTTAACTTTGCGAGGGTAGGGGATGCTTATTTCTTTTTATCAAAATGATTGTCTAAGTAAGACAGCGCCGCAAAAATGACCAACAACAAAGTCAAGACTTCCATTGTGTCCATAGGGCATCACCCTCCTTCGTAAGACTAGAGGGCATCTGATAATCGGAAAATCACATCCTGCTTTCCTTTTGATTGATACATACCCAGTATACCATAAACAGAACGCTTGTTCAACGAAAACAAGATTTGAGAAGGGATTTCCTTGTATTCTTGTTCCACTTCAAGTATAATATAGGTAGGAACTCAGCAGCAGGACAAAGGAAGGGACAATTATGAGTGCATTACCGATTGAGGATATGAGCAACGCATATATCGAGCATTCGATGGTAATAAATAACTTTGTGATCGAAATAGGAAGCCAGATTAAAGACAGCTTGTGCCGTGTATTTGGCGATGGTGTTCAGTACCAGTGGAGCGAAAATAATAATAAAGTTGTGATTCCAGATGCATCCATTAACTGCAATATCAGAGATCGAAAAAACGTATCATTCACCGGAATCCCTCGCTTTGTTATGGAAGTCGTTTCTGATGCAACAGAAAAATATGACCGTGGAGAGAAAATGGACATCTACTGTAAAGTGGGTGTATCGGAATACTGGATCGTAGACTGGCGGAAGAAATCAGTTGAGATTTATATGTTTGACTTCAAGGAAGATGGAACACCATATCCATATCTGTTCAAAACGGTGACAGAGCAGAATAAGGACGAACTCAGCCTTGTCATGTTTCCAAATTTTGAAGTCAGCTATGACCGCTTATTTGATTTTGCGTGACAGAGAGGTGATAGAATGCCGTTACCAGTAAAGAGAGATTATACAATCAAAGATATATATGCGCTTCCAGACGGACAGAGGGCAGAATTGATTGACGGGAACATCTATATGATGGCACCGCCGACCACAAGACATCAGTTACTTGCATTTTCACTTGCCCGTAAGATTGCAGACTACATTGACAAGAATAAGGGGAAATGCCAGGTCTTACTTGCACCGTTCGCTGTGTTTTTGAACGATGAGAAGAACTATGTGGAGCCGGATATCTCAGTCATCTGTGATGCAGACAAGATAGATGATGATGGATGCCACGGAGCACCAGATTGGATCATTGAGATTGTGTCTCCGGGATCACGCCGCATGGACTACATGATTAAGCTGTTCAAGTATCGTTCTGCAGGTGTGAAAGAGTATTGGATTGTTGATCCAGAAAAGAATCGCGTGATCGTATACAACTTCATCAATGATACGATGATGGAATACTCCTTCGGTGAACCGGTAAAAGCCGGAATATACGATGAGCTAGACATTGCAGTGGAATAAATTTATGTATAATTTTTAACATGGCTCGCCAATTCATCCCGCAACCTCTATAGGCGGCGGGATGAATTGGCTTTTGCTCTAGCTCAACAGATTAGATAAGTTCTGTGCTGGGAGAAGAACAGAAATAAATATATATATGTAAATAGTGATATTATAAATAATAATATTTTTATCTCGCATCTATGGACAAAAATTTCCGGCTATGTTATAATTTGATTACCAACAATAAATTATGTTTATGTGACTTCCATTTTTTCGGAAAATGATAAGTTAGGATTTGCGACCTTAAATTATCATTTGAGGAGAAAATAGTATGAAGAATAAAAAACATAAGTTTATGCGTGTAGCGTCTCTTGCGCTTGCTGCAAGTCTTTCCTTCTCTACGATGACTGCGTTTGCAGACTGGAAGCAGGAAGGAAACATCTGGAAGTATCAGAATAGTGATGGCAAATATGCGACTTCGACATGGCAGTGGATCAATGGAAAAAGTTACTGTTTTGATTCTAATGGAAATATGTATGCCAATACCACAACTCCGGACGGCTATACAGTAAATGCGGATGGCGCATGGACTGTAAACGGTGTTGTACAGATCAAGAATGAAACATCGAAGAAAGCTTATTCTGATAATGATCAGTATCCGCTGGCACATTTGAAAGACTGGTTTGTATTAAATAGTAGGGGTAAACTGGTCTCAAAGTGGTCTAACGAATATATGTATGAATATCACCCGGAACTTAATGGTAAATGGAATGATAAATATAATTATAATGGTTATGGTGATTATATAAAAAGTAAAGCAGCAGAGAATCATGATATCTCTATTGCGGATAAGGGAACTATTATTGGAGAGCCATTTTATGCTGTTGCAAGATTAGCAGGTGTTGCAATGCCAGGATATGAAGCAGCGGAGAATTCTGCTGAAACATTAGCAATCGAAAAGGAGCTTAGAGACTTTTTAAATAGCTTTGATTGGAAAAATGCATCTGATTATGAAAAGGCAGTACACGTTGCAAGACGAGTAAATAGAGCTGAATACGATAATACAACAAGTTCGTGTCATCTTGCATATGGATGTTTAGTAGACGGGAAAGCCTCGTGTGATGGATTTGCAAGTGCTGCCAATTTATTAGCGTGGTGTATTGATTTACCATCAACAATAGTTGCGTCACTTGCAGCAAATCATGCATATGTGGTATATTGCATCAATGGTGTGTGGGTAAGTCATGAAGCAACGTCACACGATGAGTCATTTCATATTGCAGATCCACAAAACGATATTTATATGATCGGGTCATCAAAAAAATATGGAACCTTTGCTGATTATTGTGACCGAACCGGCTACACAGTTCCGAGCAATGATGTGATCTTATCAAAACTTGCAGGATACGCAAGAGTCATCGATAATTTAGGACGGATCACAGTAGATTTTAATTAGTAAAAAATGCAGCTGTTCAAATGAGCAGCTGCATTTTTTTGTCCCAAAATGCCAATAATAGCATAAAAATTATGCAAATATTGACATTTTCTAGCGCGTGAAGTAGAATAAAAAAAGGCGAAGGACCGTCAAAAATAGTCGGTTTTTAGCCGAAAAAAAGGGAAGGAGAAGGGATAGTATGAAGCTGAAAAAAGGGGCTGCCAGAGCACTGGTCACAGCCTTGACTCTCAGCGTCATCAGTCCGCAATCCGCAGTCGCTGCGACCTGGTATAAAGATCCGGCGACAGGCTATTGGTATCACCAGAACGATGCTGGAAACAACACGACAGGCTGGCTTCATGATACGGATGGCAAATGGTACTACTTATCACAGACCGGGAAGATGCTTTCCAACGAATGGCATCAGGATCCGGACGGCAAATGGTATTTCTTTAATGCTTCTGGCGTACTGGTTGCCAATACCTGGCATCAGGATCCGGACGGCAGACGGTATTACCTGGGACCGTCCGGTGCCATGCTCACAAATGCATGGCATAAGAATCCAGATGGCAGATGGTACTATCTCACAGGGAACGGTGCGATGCTCGCAAATGCATGGCATCAGGATCCGGATGGAAGATGGTTCTATGTAGATGGAACAGGAAGTATGCTTACCGGCGCAGGAACAATTACTCCGGACGGGTATACGCTAAAGGAAGATGGAAGCTGGGATACTTCAATCCCGAAAAAATCATCAACATCGACAACCCGTTCAAGCCGCAGTAGCAGCGGTGGAGGTGGTGGCGGAGGAGGAAGCTCTTCTGGAGGCGGTTCAAGCTCCGGAGGATCTGGTAGCTCTTCTGGGGGATCCGGCACAACAACGAATCCTTCGACTCCGGACCAGAAACCGGATAGTAAGCCAACTACACCAGATGATAAGAAAGACAACAGCGGAAACAGCGGAACAACAGAAAAACCGGATATGCCGGATCAGCCGTCAGATGCAAAGACCTATCTTACCTATAAGATCCAGTACGTGGATGTAGATAAGAAAATCGTTCTTTCCGAGACAACGGGAAATGCATTGGCAGGAGATACGGTTGAGATCGAACATATTGCAATCGAAGGGTATACCCTCTGCGAAAACCAGCCAGACAAGATGACGGTGAATACAGAGAACCAGATGATTACAATCTATTACTCAGCCATTCCGGTTGCTTCGCCTAGCGATGCAAAGGAAGTAAGCTGGGAGATCCGGTTTGTTGATGCTGAGACACATGCAAAAGAGCTGGCACCACGCAGAAACGGAAAAATCGTGGAGGGTGGAACCCTGAATGTCAATTTCATGGAACGTATCGTTGATAGAAAAGATATTTGGGAGTCGGTAGAAAAACCAGTTCTGACAATCGATGTATATGGTCCTGGACCAAAGATCTATTACATTGAGTATGAAAAGACTGGGGAGTTAGAAGAACCGGAAGATCCGGAGAAAGAAGCAAAGGATAAACTCGATTCCTGGTATCAGAAAGCCAAAGAATACGAGGCTGCCTTTACAGGTGAGAAGGAGGAAAATATTCCGAATTTCCGCTTCGATGTGGCTGACCAGGGAGAGAATGATACAAGACTTGTCTCTGCGATCGCGAGCATTGATGATACGGAAGAGCACACGATTTACTTGATCGGTAAAAATTTCAAACCGAATGGTACTGCAATCCCGAATCATTATGACGGGGTCCTTTACAGTAATCTTGAAGAAGATACCGTCACCTATAATGGAGATACCTATTATCTTGCAAGATTTTCCATTACACGCAGTTATGTCACAGAAAACTGTGAGCATAGATGGGTACTGGATAAGGATCATCCGGGCGGATGTCTATCCAGAGGCAGACAGGAGTGGATCTGCGACAAGTGCGGAGAAACCATGGAGACTTATACTGCTGCCCTTGGACACATTGATGAGGATGGAGATTCCGTCTGCGATCGATGCGGAGTAAGAGCATTCGACCAGAAAGTAGGAGACACATTAAAGACCACCATCACGCTGAATGATGGAACAACGAAGGAATTAACCTACACCTGCATTGCCGAGGATTACCAGGGCGGAATGCTTTACATTTCCAATGAGTCCTTAAGCGTATCCGAGTTTGGCGGATATGGATCGTTTAATTATAACGATTCCAATGTGCAGGATTACTTCCAGTTTGGATTTGCAAATGCAAGTGCATTTAGTACGGATGTTCTTCTTCCGATTGAAAGGACAGACGGAATGACACAGGACTTTGCAATGCTCTTAACCGAGGATGAAGCAATGCAGTATGCAAGCGTCATCCCAAAAACAGGAGCTTATCTGGTAAGAGTTCCAGGAGAAAGCAAAGTCATGGGAGTAGCAAGTGATGGCAGCATCAATGAAGTGACGAATCCAGATGCAGATGTGTATGGAGTGCGTCCGGCAATTATTCTTGCAAAACCAGATACGAATGTACCGAGCAGTGTTCATTGGAACATCGGAGACATGCAAGCCCGCGAGATCGATGGTGTGACCTATATGTTCAAGTGCATCGACCAGAACTATGTAGACAGAACCCAGAACCACAGGAAAGCAGCACTGTTCCTTTGTGACAGCATTATCGCCTCCAACACTGGTTCCCATTATGATTATGAGAAACAGCCGGATGGTTCTTATGATTATGTTTACAAACCTGGTCCGATCACGAACTTTGGTGACAACAATGATTATAAATATTCCAAGATCCATAAGTGGCTGAGCGAAAACACAAACACGTATAACATGGAGCCGATCAGCATTGGTGTTGATTATGCGTACATGGGTGCAACCGAAAAACTTCGGTATGAGGATCTGGATGATAACTCAGTGAAAGCCTCCTATATCGGAAGCCAGAAACTGACAAGCTACATATTCTCCTTATCCGTGGATGAAGCCTTAAAGTATAAGCAATATCTTTGGGACTTTGGTGATGATCAGTATGGAGCAAACACAAAGGCATACTGGTTACGGACTCCGATGGGAGTAGCGGGAGCATATAAGGAAACCAATCAGGTATATGTAGTAGATATCGTGAATGGAAATATCCATCCACAAACCATTAAGCCTGTAACGGCATCAGACAATGATGAAGTCTTGGAAACCAGTACCGTTGGTGTGAGACCTGCGTACTGTATGCCGCAAATGTAATATATAAACAGGAATGAATCTTTAGGGAGGTATAAGATGAGAAAAGCACCGCTCAGTCGAAACCGGCTGAAAAAGATGAAGCGTCATCTCGTATCTGCTCTGGCTGTAGCTATGGTAGCACAGAACCTTCTGGTATCTACGGCAGCGATCGCAGAGACACCGGAAACAAATGCGAAAGTAGAAAGCAGCGCAGAAAATGCAGAAAATGCTGAAGGAGAGATCACCCAGAATGTCGAAAAGACAGAAGAGGGGAAGGAAACTCCGATCGCAGAAGCTGCCAAAGAAGCAGATACAGAGAAAAAGGCTGTTGTGATTAAAGAAAAGGCAACGGCAAGCAATCCGGCTCCAGCAGAGACAGAAAACAAAGACACGAAGCCAGGCACAAATGCTGCCGTGACTGAAGATATCTTTGATTCCATGCCGGAAATCGGAACCGATGAATTCACGACATGGTTCTTTGCACACAAGGACAGTGCAGATCTTTGGAACTGGGTTATGAAGTTTGTTGAGGCAGATGATGAAAACCCGGATGAAGAAGCTGCAGCATTCCTTTCCTGGTTCTCCGAGCATGAGGAAGCAGTCCTTAAGGCATATGAGGAAACAGATCCATATGGAGTTGCATTATTAAGCAATTCTACCGGAGACCTCTGGACGAACTGGAATGGAAATACTACATGGAGCGGAGACGGTACCGAATCCGCACCGTATGAGATTTCCAGCCTTGCAGACCTTATGGGACTTTCCGAAATGGTCGCTGCGGGAAACAGCTTTGATGGAAAATATTTCCGTCTGACGCAGTCCATTGATCTCGGAAACATCAATATCAACAACGGCAACTGGAACCCGATCGGATGGTACCAGAACAAATCCGATTTATCCAGCGCAGTAAAGAACAAGTTCAAAGGTAACTTTGATGGCGAGGGAAATACAATCTCCGGATTAAAGATCAATGAAACATCCAACCACTTAAGCAACATTGGACTTTTCGGCGCTGTCGAGGGTGGATCCATCAAAAACCTCAACATTGAGGCTGGAGATGGAATCAATGGTACGGATGCAGTTGGTGTTCTTGCCGGAAGCGTTGAGGGCAATACCTATATCTATAACGTAACGGTAAATGGCGCAACCTTATCCGGTTCTGGTGATGTCGGCGGATTAGTCGGAAAAATTGTTGGAAAATCCAGTAGCTATAAAGGAACCGTCACGATCGAGAACTGTAAAGCAGATGGTGTTCGGATCCAGTCCACAGGAAAGAACGCATACGCAGGCGGTATCGCCGGAAACGCACAGAACGTCAACTTTGTCGATGTGGAGGTCCATACTTACGATGGTAATGCAGACAGAATCCAGGGACAGGGCTATGTTGGCGGTGTTGCCGGAAGACTGAATAAAGGAAGCATCTACAACTCCTATGTGGATGGAACCATCGGAGGAAACGGATCTGTTGCAATCGGCGGTATCGTTGGTGAGTATGATGGCGGAAACATCATCCTTGCGAGATTCAATGGCGAGATTGCGAGATCCAACAACGGCACCCTTGCACATGAAGGAACCTTCATCGGAACCAGACCAAACAGCACAAGCTTAAGCTACGGAACCGGAAAGAATAATACTATTTCCTATCTGTTTGCGAAGGATGCTTCTGCTGCCAAGAAGGTATGCGGTTCCAACATTGATTCTGATAATGCATTTACAACGGATGCACATATCGGATACTTCACCAACAATGAGCGCAATTATCATCTTGTAGCCGGATCTGTTGATAAAGAAATCACAGACAAATATTTCTACGAGGAGCTGGAGGATGCAGTTAAGAATATTGTAACCGTAAAAGTCGGCAACGAATTCGCTTCCGGAAAATATGCAGATGGATGTGACTTCTCCATCGATCACTTTGCTCCGAATGGACAGGGCGCACCGATCAGAGGATATCTGGTATCGATTCCTAGAATTGACACCATGAATGCAAACGGAACTTATGATACAGACGTGGCTACGCTGACTGCAATCGGACAGACCACAAACTCTTATTATCGTACCATCGATAAAGACAATCCTTCGGCAGTCGCAGCGGGCGATACCATCACTGTAGCGACAGCACCGAAGAATAAAGATGGCAATCGTTATCAGATGGTAGCAGACGAGAATGAAGCAGGAAAGGTAAAACCGCCGACCTATACGGACGAAGATGGTGATCTTGTAAAGATGGCATATGTCAACGGTGGAGCCTATGCCTTTGATATGCCGGAATGCGATACGGAATTGAATGTCGAGTACATCAAAGTTACGACAGCACTTGCCATGACTCCAACCGAGACCACGCTCAAGGTGAAGCAGACAAGAAGCGGCGATCGTAAGAACCCGCAAATCGTGACAGAAGTTCTCGATGAGAACAATCGCCAGATCGCAAAGTATATCGGGGACCAGGTAGCGGTATCTCCGACTCCGATCACAATCCATGCCGAGCATAACGGCGAGGGCAGTGCCAATGATAAGACTGTGAAGTGGTCTGTTGATAACAATGATCTCTTAACGCTTACCAATGTGGACACAACAACCTACACGGATAAGGACGCATACATCATGCCGAATCTGTCTTCCAACTTCATCCAGTCCACGCTCAACCGTCTCGTACAGGCGCAGGTTGACAGTGGATATGCAGAAGCAATCGACAACACGGTTTACAGCGATGTTGCAGTCGTAACCGCAACGACCAATCCGAACACCAGTGTCAATAACATTCCGGTCGTTGGAAATACCCGTGTGAACGTGGAGTTCCAGATCGATGATCAGACCACCAGAAGAGTTGAAGGATTAAGCTTAAACTACAGCGATGTTGTTTATACCGTTACCAGAACACTCACTGGAGACAGAACCAATCCGACTGAGACTTACACCTGCACTCAGCCGACCGTTCTTGCAGCGACTTTAAATCCGGTACAGCCGTTCTGGAAGAACGTAAGCTGGAAAGACGAGGGAAGCGGCTCCATCATCACCTTAACACCGAATGGAACCAACAATGAAAACTGTTCCATCGGAATTCGTTATGATGAAAACGGCACAGCGAATCCGGCATGGATCCAGAATGTCATCAACGCAGATAATCAGAAACATGCAGATGATCCGTATGCATTAAGAAACGGAAAAGCAACGAATACCGAAGTTGTCACTGCAACTTCCGAGGACCAGACTCACGGCGTTGTGAATGCGAAGTGCAATGTCACCATCAACTTTGTAACAGTTGATCAGACTGTTGTTCACCCGGAATCCGTAAAGATGTCCAAGGAGAGCGTGAACTACAACCTTTCCATCACAAAGAAGGGTGATATCAACTCCGAGAATGCATCCTACGATGGCTTTACAGCAACAGATCTTGACTGCACCGTCCTTCCGGATCTTGCAAACAATGACGATCATAAGCCATACGATCGTTCCGTTACATGGTCCGTATCTGATCCGGACGCTCTTACTATCGATCAGACTGGAAAGATCACTCCGAATCCGAACGCAGAATGGATCAAGACAGCACAGAAAGTAGCTCCATACAGTGCAACAAAGACCGTATCTGTTTATGCGACTACAAAAGATGGCGGCAAGGTCGGTGAGACAAAGGTAACCTTAAATTACACAACAAAGTGTGTAAATCTCGATAAGGACACCTATACATACAACCTCACCTTAAAGAAGACCGGACGCACCAGTTCTCCGACTCTTACCTGGGAAGGACAGGATGCCGTGAAGTTAAATGCATCCACCTATCCGGACAAACAGAACATCTCCTTTGCAACCAGCAATAAGGACATCATTACAGTCGCAGAAGACGGCACGATCGCACCGGTTCTTGATGCAACCAAGACCTGGATGCAGCCGGCAATGAAGAATCCGTATACCGCAACAGCGACAGTCAATGTCAGCGTGACAGATGGCAAAAGCACGGATGTTTGTGTTGTTACCGTAAACCTTAAAGTTATCGACAACACCTACTCCGGAAGCAGCAGTAGCAGCGGTGGAGGCGGCGGTGGCGGCGGAAGCAGCCACTCCTACACAAAGAAAGTTACAAGTGTAGTCAGCGGTGCTCCGGCTGGATCCGTAACGGGAACGTGGACCAAAGCTGAAAACGGAAAGTGGTTATTTGCAAGCGTGTCCAAGCAGTATATCAATGAATGGGCTTACATCTACAATCCGTATGCAGCAAACGGTCAGCCGAATGTTTCCTGGTTCCGCTTCGATGGCAAGGGATATATGGTAACTGGATGGTTCAATGATAACGGAACGTGGTACTACCTGAACCCGTCAAGCGATGGAACTCAGGGCAGAATGCTGACCGGATGGGTTTTGGTCAACCATAAATATTACTACTTATCGCAGACCTCATCCACAAAACAGCCGGTAGGATCTCTTCTTACGAGCACCACAACACCAGATGGATATACCGTAAATGCAAACGGTGAGTGGACCGTAAACGGAGTTGTACAGTACCGTTAGGAATCAAATAAGAGTGGAAATGATTTTTCTACGAATCCTTTCCGGGGAGGGCAGGTTCATCGCCTGCCCTTCTTCTTAAAAGGCACTCCGTGCAGATGTGAAATTCCTAGTATCAAACAGGATATCAGCGGAAGCATCCTGACGAACGTGAAACTCTTTATAAGAAACAGGAGAAATCACGATGAAGAGATATAACAGAAAATCTAACAGAAACACGGAACCACCAACACTTATTTGACGAAACTAGGAGGTAAACCGATGAAAAAGCATAACAAAGGGGCTTTGAAACGGGCAATGGCGATCTTTTTGGCATCCATTACAATGAGTTCATCCATTATCCCGTATCTTCCATCAAACCTCTTGACCGCGTATGCGTTTAAAATTCACTTCACAAACTCAGGCGTTCCCGGACATCCATACTTAAGTGGTACGGTTGATGGAGAGGCGAAAGAAACAAGTCTTCTCTGCTTAAATGAAGGTGCCTCGTGCCATTCTGATTATAACTACGAAAAGACGGATGTGACGGTTAGCTATTCGGAAGGAGATCTCTGGCAGAAGCGGCTCTTCTGGGCGTATATTGGCGCGTTTGGATCGTATGATGGTGAAAGTTCAATAACAGATTTCGCACGAAATATTTGTTCACCAGATGAAGCCAAACAGGTTGCCTGGAAGAATTCCTGTCCGGCAGAAGTTGATAAATATGCCAGTGACAAGTTCATGTCCTTAGAGAATGTTCCGGACGGTTGTAAAGATCAGAAGTCCCTGTTTGATACTACAAGCAAGCATGCAACACCGGAAACAGCACTCTCCATCAATGACTTATGGAAAGGTCCCGGGGACCTTGATATGCAGAAGCTCTACGACATGATGGGGCTGAAAGACTATGAGACTCTGAAAAAGTACTGTACTATCACGCCGGTCAACGTGCCGGACGGATACATATGCAATGTCACGTTTGATGATGCAAGAAGAGTCTTTGAGTATGATATCTTAAAGAGCAATGGTGCCACCCCGCAGGGAAAAGATGTTCCTACAATCACATTGGAAGTTAAGTATGATCCAAGTGTATTCACAATCTATGATGTCAGTGGTACGATTGAGTACTTTGAGTGCAAGGAATGGGGATCCCAGCAACTCACCAGAGTAAAGGGAAAAATCGATGTTAAGCACCCGGTATTCTATATTACGACCGGTAAGGGCGGAACATCAACATCGCCAACGCCACCACCAGATGATCACATCAAAATCGATGTTCCAACACCGAAGATTTATGAGCATAAGGAAACCTTTGAATCCAACTACGAAGTTGATTTAACAAAGTACGATTATGAGACTGGAAAAGAATTAAAGGATTCCACCTGGCAGGTTCTTGAAGCGTTCCCGGATCAGACTCAGCTTAGTGATTCTGAAGAGGACGGCGGACTTCTTGAAAAGAAAATGAGAGAAGCACCAACAACCTGGAACGAATGGCTGATCTTTGAGACAGACTTAAAGACCGATACCAATGGATATCTGAAACATCATGATACGAGATACTATGATTTCGATCAGATGTATTGTAATGGTCATCCGAAGCCACAGAAACCAGATCTCCCAGAGGTAGATACCAGTACCCCAGAAGGAGAGAAAAAACAGAAAGAACTGGAAGAGGAACTGGAAAGCAAATGGGAAGCGGCACAGCAGGAATGGCAGGACATGGTGGATGAATGCGCACAAAAAGAAGCAAACAGCCATGGTGCATTCCACCACTGGGTCAATGATTCAGACGGCGATGGTGCTGAAGAACCTGATGAGGCAAAATCCTTCCAGGAATCCGGATGTGAAGAGTCCAGAGATACCACATATGATAATTTCATCAATTTAAGATATTCCTACACATTCCGCGAGGAAGATCCGAGAGATGGATATATCATTCATGGGGAAAATGGTCACCCGGATGATGTTCCGGTAGAGATCATCACGACTGCTGCCTCTGAAGCCAACAAAGATGCCGTATGGACCAAAGCCAACAACTATGATATCACAGTTACCGGCTTTGCCCGTAATATGATGCGGACCAATACGGATAACAACGATTCCGATGATACAGATACCTATGCAGCGGCAGAGACACATAAGCTTTATGTCAATGAGCCAGTAGATCTGACCATCGGACAGAAAGCAGTCAACCAGCTGATGTATTTCTTCGGACTGCCGGAGAAATATGCTTCCGAACAGCAGGTTGTGTTAAATTTCACAGTAGCTGATGATGAAAAGGCGAAAGCGACTCCGTCTAATACAAAAACAAAGGCGAAGGATGAAAGCACGGAAATCACAGAAACTTCGGAAGAAAACAGTGCAGTAAACGATGCCGAAGAGACAACTGCTGTTGAGAACTCTGCAGAAAGCATAGAAGAAACAACGGCAGAAACAGTCGAAGAGCCTAAAGCTGTTGCAGCACCAGATGAAGAGAGCGATACGCAGGAAGAAATCATTGTTTCCGATCCAGAAACCCAGGATGAAGAGGTTTCTGTGGAGCCGGAAGCTGTTTTTGATCCTGAGATCATCGTATCTTCCAGACGTGTGCCGACAGTCGGAACTCCGCAGGATGAGGAGGAAACGGTGGAAGAATCCGAAACGGATGATGAAGAAGTCCTTGCGGATGAAACTGCTGTTTATTCCTATGAACCGCTTGCCATTGAAGCGTTCAATACGGATGACGTTGCAGTGCTTGCAGCGGATGATGACGATGATGACAGCTCCTCGGGTGGAATCGATTTTGATAATCCAAGTGTCGATTCCCAGCCTGGAGTTGATGAAGGACCACATGACCGGATCGCACACAGTTTTAAGGTATACGATCATCGTGTTCCGGGACAGATCCATTTTAATAAGAATGATATGGATCTGAAAGCAGGTGAAAATGCAGACTATGTTTCCTACGGTGATACCCAGGGTGATTCCACACTGGAAGGTGCCGTATATGGACTGTTTGCAGCAACTGATATCTACGGACCGGATACCCAGAGAGCCGAAGATGGAAGTGTGATCAAGGGAACTGGCGTGATCTTTGATGCCAATGATCTGGTGGCGATCGCAACCACGGATAAGAATGGCGATGGATCTTTCCTTACCATCACGGAAAAACCGCATACCATCTACGACTACAAAGCCGGGACCACAAAGTACACGGGAAAAGATTATCCGAAGAACCTCTATGATACGGATGGATACCGCAAGGTATACCAGGAAGAGGAAACTGGACGAATCTACCAGAACAATGTGGCAACAAACGGTGACTACTGGATCGGACAGCCTCTGATCTTAGGAAACTACTATATTAAAGAGTTATCCAGATCGGAAGGTTATGAGCTTTCCATTACCGGCAAAGACATGACGGTATCGAATGTCAACGATACAACCAGAGCCGAGTATGGAGAGAGTGCTGATTCCAAATCGAATCCGGTAGGAAGTGCATGGGTTGTTGAGAAATTAAAGAATGTCGTTACCAACCCGGAGGCAAATGCCACCTATGGAAACAGACAGAACTTATTCTCTATGAAAGTTGCATCCCTCAATGCCACAAACGGATACAATGTTGTATTTAGCGGCATTCCGGAGAAAGCAGATTTCTATGCAGACAATGTAACGAAGACAACAACCAAAGTCCAGGTACCGGTCGGCTACGAATTTGTGAATGCAACCGAGGAACCGTTATACCTGACTGCTTCTTCTCTTACTGTTAAGAAGGATGCAGACGGAAATCCGATTCCGAACCCGAACGCGCAGAAGACACTTCCGGTTTCTGCGAGGGAATATGGCTACAAAGCAAAATTAGTCGGTGATAATATTGACACACCGGCTCAGGCAACCATGCCGGATCGATACAATGCTGCTGTTGGGGACTTGGAAGCCAATGACAAGGAGCAGTTCCGTTATATTAAATATGAAGCGGAAGCACTCTTAAGAGCCTATGGACTGACAACACCGACCACCACATCCCTTATACCATCAACGATCGATGAGCCGGTATACGATGAAGCTTCTGCCGACAAGTTTGGATCTCCGGAAGTTACCTTTACGGTTTCCAATGTCAGCACCTGCAAAGACATCATCGACAAAGTGGTAGATTACTATCTGACTTCGAAGATCTTCTCATACGGAAGCGTTCAGGGAATCACCATGAATGGCAACACTGCAACCGTAACGATCGCAGTCAATGTCACACCAATGAACACAGCCGTTTACCAGGAAGATGGAAGCGGAAATATCATCGCCGGATATCTGTTCAGAAAGAACAGTGCGACAAATCGTTACACGGTTCGTAAATATGCGGCAGATGCAATTACGATCTCCGATAAGTCCAGCACCGGATCCTGTACGATCGAATTCCTTCCGGATTTCGAACTGAATGATGCCGGAGAGCCGGTCGATAAGATGACATACCGGTCCATGGAAGATCAGTATCTCTGCTACCAGCCGGGAGATGTTCTCTATGATTACTGTTATGCAGACGGAACCGGACATGAAAAACTTCATAGGAAAGTCTTACAGACCAAATATGAGGAAAGAGAAGTTACCAACGAAAACACAAAGACCAAGACTCTTCCGATCGTTAAATCCATGGAAGAAGTCGCAGATCCAGTTGGAAGCACTTACGTTTACTACGATGCAGATGCAAAGCAGTATATTCTCCACGTAGGTGCGAAAGACACAGATCTGACCGGTCAGAAGAGTGCATACTTTACGGTTGCCCTCGATGACGGTTCCACGACACTTACTGCGGATGACATTGCAAAGATCGGAAAGAGCAATGTATGGAACTATAAGGCTGGCGATTCAATTCGAAATTCTGCTTACCTTATGAGGATTGCCGGAGTCGGAGCAAGCGTATTTGCCTGTGAGGACTTTGATAAGGATGAGACATTCATCCGCAACACCAGACTGATCTATAACGGATATTATGATCTCTGTGAGGATGCCAATACGAACGAGGCTCCGACCTCTGTCGAAGAGCGTATCATTTCCCAGCAGATCAAAGTTACGAAGACCATCGAAAAGACTTCCTATAATAATACAGATTCTTATTCCGAAGTTCATGAAGACTGGTTTACGAAGACTTTTGGCAGCCTGTTAGGAAAAGACAAGGCAGCACAGAAGCTCGATAACTTCCGTTACAAGACCTACTTAAAATCCAACCTTGAAAGACTGTTCCGTGATAACGATGGCAATGTGATCTGGCTGGATCGATCCGGCAACGAGATCGATGTCCTTGATCGCAACCAGAAGTTCCCGGCATTAGTCAACAAGATCTACACGAAAGTGCAGCATGTGACCACTCCGTTATACAAAGACTCCGAGGATGCAATCGTCAGCAACGATGCGCTCTATAGTTATACGAACGGACTGATCAATGAGGACCAGAACACCGGATATACCTCCATCCTTGAAACAGTCGAGAGAACGGCGGAGAATGGAAACGGCGTAAGAACCGTCCAGGCATATAACTACGATAAGTTCTTTGATGCGATTGCCGTAGCAAACAACGATAAGTGGGATGATGCCAACCCGACCTACACCTCCTGGCAGCCGATCGGAAATGAGGCAAACCGCACAGATGATACCATTCAGAATGCAAAAGCTTCTGACAAGGTAAGACAGTTCGCAATCGACTGGTACCTTGATGATGAGATTGCAAAATTAGTCAAAGACGTGCCGACAAACGGACAGGAAAAAGAGGATAAGGACGGCAAAGTTGCTTATTCTGATGAAATGTACGATGAGGCATTAAGAAATGCGATCACAAAAGCGGAGAACTACCTCAAACCGTTCTTCTCCTATGATCTGGATGAGATCTATGCGATTGCATGGGACAGCGCAGAAAATGGTGGCAGTGATAACGATCAGACAACCTTATCTGCGGACACTTTAAACGGTGATGCAAATCTTGCCAGCGAGGGTTACTACTTCGGAACATCCAAGTACCTGCCATATGGTACCTATGTTGTTGTGGAACAGCAGCCGAAGTACGACAACCTGGAAGACTTTAAGAATAAGCATTACCAGATCGACAAACCGAGAGAAGTTGAGCTTCCGGCAGTGTACGCAAGCTATGACGGATCCCAGGAATCCCCGGAGGAATACAATTCCTACTATAATTACGATGCGAATATTTCCCAGAGTGAGATGGAACGCAAATATAAGATCCGTTTCAACGAGGAAACACTCCATCGGATCAAAGGCAGAAATGCAGAGGGAGATTTCGAAGTTTACAAATATGGCATGGATATCGATCGGATCAACAACGGAACCAAGATTCCGCAGGCTGGAGATTACTTCGCACTGACCCAGGACGTATTCAAACCGTATAAGAATTACTACAATGCACAGGATGACCGGACCACTGGAGATGTTCCGTATTACCTCACAGAGGGATTAAGCGGAAAAGAAAAGGTTTCCAAGTATTACCGGTACAGCTCTGTTGCAGAGAATGCGGGTACCGCGAACGATGTTGCTTATCCGGGCGGAACCAAGACAGAAGACAATGTTCCGGGAATCCAGTACAAGGATAACGTAAAGACTATGCAAGGCGTAAAGACCGCTTATGATGGAAAATACGCATCCATGCTTGTTCCGTGGACGGTTGTAGCATCTGACAACCAGACTTCTGAAATCACAGATGTAGCCGTAAGCGCGACTGGAGAGAGTTCCTACAAAGGATTCTCTTATACAAAGTTCAGAAACCGCTTCTTTACGACCAAACTCAGAATCGAAAAACTGGATTCTGAAACACACGAGAACATTCTCCATGATGGCGCAATCTTCAATATTTACGCCGCAGAGAGAGATGATTCCGCAAACGGTGACGGATCCGTGAAGTTTTATGATGAGCCGACTCTCATCACCGGAACTGAAGAATTCCTTGAGTCCATGGGTGCGACTGACATCAAGCCGATGGCAAGAAGAAGTTCCTTCATCGACCGCCTGACCGGAAAACAGTATGGCGCAGGAAACCTTTACACAGGCGTTGTCCCGGCAGGAACCCCGATCTGCTCAGAGGATGAGAAGATTGTTCTGGGTGATTCTTACGGAACACGTACCGTAGCATTTAAGGCATACTCCACCGTTCTTGACGGACAGATGAAGAGTGATGCTGACAATGCAACCCTCACCTGGCAGAACCAGACGGTTGGTTACATAGAGACCCCGCAGCCATTAGGCGCTGGCGTTTATGTAATCTGTGAGTCAAAGGCTCCGAGCGGATACACGAGAACCAAGCCAATCGCTATCGAGGTTTATTCCGACAAAGTTACCTATTACAAACAGGCAAACAAGAACAACAAAGTCCTTGCTGCCATGTATGAGTACCCGTCTGACAACCAGACAGCAAATGGCACAAAACCGCAGGATCTGATCAACGTAGCAAGAGTTGATGTTGAGAATGCACCGATCAAACTGACCGTTGAGAAGCTTAAGGAGTCCAGTGTGGATTCTGCAAACACAACAACGGACAAGACCGTCACATACCGTGTAAGCGGACGAATCGATGGAAAGCTTTCCGAAATCGGAAACAATCCGGATTATGAGTACGCATACAGTGATGCAGGAGAATATTTAGGATATGCCTGGAAGAAAGGCACTCTGGAATATCTCACAGAGCGTCAGAAAGCTGGAGAGAATGTGAAGATCGCATACGAGGGCAATGTCTTTGCCGGATATGGATACGTCACAAAGACTCTGGGAACGGCGGACGATGCCAACAAGTATGTTGCCGGTGCAACTATGACTCTCTTTGATGCCTTAGAGATCACCGAATCCGGAGATACACAGGATCATAAATACAATGGACTTGTGATCGAAAGAGACGGAAACAACAACATCAGCAGAATGTATGTTGAAAAAGGCTATGCGGGAAGAAAAGTTGAATTTATCGAGGAGACGGATGACGAAGGAAAGAAATATTCCATCGAATACCAGGCTGGAGTAGATAAGGATGGACAGCCGCTCACGGCAACCGGAAGCATCTGGACCTCCGAGTATATCGATCGTCCGGATACCGATATCCTTTACTACGACCTTGATAAGCTTGACATCTTCACAACACAGAAAGCGGACGGACTTACGACCGTCTATGGCTATGACAGAGACCATAACAAGGTAGTTGTAAATCAGGTTGAATCCGACAAGAACAACTTCCCGAAGACGGATAGTGAGTATTCCATCTATGCGTTCAAGGGCGGAATTCCGTATCTGGAATTTGTCGGTGGAGACTTCAAGCAGATCAAATACTCCAGTACGGATAAAGTGATCGAGGTAGGCGATGGCACTCTCGTTTATCACCTTGACCGTGATGGAAACCGGGATTCTCTTGTTGATCCGTATACTGGAATGGCATATGTCAAAGAGAATGTCGTAGACGCAAACGGAAAGACATCCGAAAAGACATTAGTATGGGCGGTCAACGTTCACCGTGACGAGTACGGCAATGTTATTTCCACGGATAAGATCACAACTTCCAGACTTGCAACCATCGGAGAAAACAAAGATGGCTACAATGAGGGAGCACTGATCGATGTCACCAATAATTCCGGACATGACATCCCGGACAACGAAAAACCGTCCTACACCCATACTGAGTCTGGCTACATCACCGGATCCTGGCAGTCAGAACATGGCGAAGAGAGCCATAAGGAAACAACTGTCAACACCAATGATGATGGACAGAACATGAATGAGGATGTTCTGGTTGATGATAACAACGGTCAGTTCAATAAAGAACTGAACCCGACTTATGATGAACACGGACTTGTAGGATACTACCAGAGAAGCGGAGAGACCTATGACAAGGGAACCGAGCTGTATGACAGAAACGGAGACTTTGTAAGATACCAGGATTCCGACAATCTGGAAGAGTACAACAATGCGGCGTACCGCATCAATGAACACGATGAGCTTTATGACGGGGATGAGACCAAGGAGAGTCAGAATCAGTCCAAACTCTATCACAGACAGGGTGAAGGATATATTCTGGAAAACACCTGGACCACATCCGACAAGACCCCGAATGATCCGTTCGATGATACAATGACAGATGGACAGGCGGATGTCTTAAAGCGTGTACCGGCAGGTACCTATATCATGGAAGAGTTAAAAGCTCCATCCGGATATATCAAAGGTATGCCGACTGGTATTACTGTAAACGAGACTGCTGCCATGCAGAACACCAAGATGGTTGATAAGACCACGAAGATCGAAATTTCCAAGATTGATGGTACGGAAAAGAATACCTACAACCTGAAGAACATGGAGACCGGACTGATCGAGGGAACCGTTGAGGAAGGTAAGAATTCTTATGGATATGGACAGGTATCTGATGCCGTTATTGCACTCTACCGTGCAAAGAAAGTTTATACGGCAGACTTCCTCACCTATCCGAAGGGATATTACTTAGAGAGAGCATCGCAGACAGAAGGTCCGATCACCTACTATGCTTCCGACAGCATGGTAAGCAACATTAAAAAACTCACAGCCCAGTGGACAACCGGAACGACTCCGATCTATGCGGAAGGTATTCCGGAAGGATTCTACCTGTTAGAGGAGCTTAGTGCTCCGGACGGCTTCACGATCAGCGATCCGTTAGAGGTCTACATCAGCAACAGCGCTGAAGTCCAGGATGTGACGATGTACGATGATCATACGAAAGTAGAGATCGCAAAGCATGAGATCACAAACAATGGAAAAGAGATCTTACCAGGTGCAGGATTCACACTCTATAAGGGCAACACAGACGGAACCTACAACGAAAATGATGTCGTTGATTCCTGGACATCCGATGATGCCACAGACTATACGGAGACTGTAAATTATGCAGATTATCCGAATGCCAACGGTGCGACCGGAATGACCGGATTCATGACAGAATTTGAGGAGATGTTCAACACATACGGCACAAAAGCCGGAACCAACATCACCTGGTCCGTTGAAAGAAAAGCAGAAAGAAGTTCTTCTTCTGACAATGTATGGGTAATGGAAGACCGTACACAGATCCCGGTCGTTGACGGTGTGATCAAGTTCCCGGCTGGAATGAGCCAGGAAGACATGGATGGATTCCAGGCAGCATACAATGCCAACACGAAGAACGCAAATGTGATCAAGTGGCTTGATACAAAGAGTGCAGCGTATGTATCTCATACTCAGATCGATCAGGCAACCGTAGACGGAAGTGCGTCAACCACAAACTTCCCGACATCAGCAACCATGATCTATCAGACAAATGACGGACAGCAGATCCAGATCGCGGCATACGAAAGATCAGCAGACCGGTCCGGAAGATCTTATACGTTCGATTACAAGTTCGACTATAAGAAACTGGATGCCATCAATGCTTATGCATGCTCTTACCTCACAGCAACTGGACACAGAAGATTTGATTACCTGCCGGTTGGCTCCACATATGTCCTGGTAGAGACTACGGTTCCGGAAGGATATGCGAAAGCAGATGACAGAGTCATCACCGTAGAGGAGATGAAGGATGTTCAGTATTACTCCATCTTAAATGAGACAACTGCATTAAGAATCTCCAAAGCGAGAACCAATGCGGACGGCTCTGAGACATGGGAACTTGCAGGTGCCAAATTAGGACTTTACAAACCGAATGCCGATGGTTCATTCGAGCAGATCTCCGAGAATCTGATCGCATCCTGGACAACCGGAGAGGACGGAACCTATACAGAGTATGACTTTGTAAATGGTCTCATCCCGAACGGCTACAAGATGGGTGACTTAAAGCCACACACGATCCGTGGATTGGAAAACGGAACGTACTATCTTGCCGAGATCGATGCACCGGATTATTACAAGACATTTGCTCCGATGAAGATTGACTATGTTGGACAGAATGAGATCCAGATTGTCCGTGTCCTCGATGAGGAAGTAAAAGGAAGACTGGAAATCAAGAAAGTTGACAAGAACGATGACAAGCCTCTTAGCGGCGTGTCCTTTAAGGTAACTGGTTACCGTTACGGTACTGGTGAGATCGTATATGATGCAACAGTAAGCGACACGAATGGAAAGATCCTTGTTACGGACCTTCCGGTCGGAGAAGCGGACGAGAATGGCATCATGACACCTTATGTATATAAGGTAAAGGAGATCACACCGCCGGATGGCTATCAGACCAATGGTGTAACTCAGACCTTCCAGTTTGCACCGGATAAGAATGGCGTATCTTATAGCTATGATGACTTTGCATCCGAGACATTAACAATCACGGATGAAGTGACCAGAGTTTACATCACCAAGAGAGATTTCACAAATCTTAAGGATGATGGAATTGATGGCGCATTCGTAAATGGTGCAGTCCTTGCAGTCTATGAGTTAAACGGCAGAAATGCGGATGACAGCTATATCTATGATGAAGCAAATCCGATTGCCAAATGGACAACTGCTGCCGATGAAGGACGCCACATGATCGAGGGACTGATCGCCGGAAGAACGTATCTCTTAAAAGAGTTACAGGCTCCGGAAGGATATAACCTCATGAAACCGGTTGTATTTACTCTTGCTCCAAGTGGAAGAAGCATTATTGCAATTTCGAATGATCTGAATACGGTCAACGTAAACAGCATCACACCGGACAATGCATACTTAGATACCGATAACCTGGATGTGGATTCGATTGATTCCGTAACCGTGATCGGACGGTATGTGACAAAGGTTGAGACCGTTGTAACAGACGGCGCTGGAACCGAGATCGCTCAGTGGATCAACGATGGCAATGAGCACATCCTTCACAGGGAAGATGGTCTTTCTGATGATGCAATCTATACGTTCACGGAATATACCACATACTCTGATGGAAGCCGGATTGTAACAGATAAGACTACAAAGAGAGTCAGCTTCAATGAAGCTGGAGAAGTGGTACTCAAGACCAGAACCGTAGGACATACAGAACTTGCTGTTTCCTATGCGGACGGAACCCCGATCGAAAGCTTCACTCCGAACAAATTTGTTGCGGATAAGACCATTAAGAACAACGTAAACCCGGAGAATCCGAAGATCACGGTAAAGAGCAACGGTTCCACAAATGGAGACGTGCTCGATCCGACCCAGGCTGTTATGAATACTGTAAGCTATGTGAATACTGCGAATATCACCACAGATATCACAGTAGAAGCAAGTGTTGATGATACCGTAACAATCATGGGCGCAGAAAACGGCGAGATCACCGGAAACACCATCAAATGGGTTATCAAAGACGTTGCACCGTTACATAGCGGATATGTAACATTCACGACCATGATCGATCAGAAACGCGCTTTATCTACCAGTGTTACCGGAACCCTTTCCTACAATGGAAAATCTGTAACATCGACAAAGACGGTTCCGATCATGCAGCCGAACGAACTCACGATCTTCAATGAGCTGACAGGATCCGGAAAGGACCTTTACAGCGATGAGAAGACAGACTTCCGCGTAAACCTTTATAATTCCACAGGCGAGGAGTTACAGGGCATCTACGAGTACACCGGAAGCCAGACTGGAGAGATCCGAAGCGGCGAGATCATTACCCTTGCAGGCAATGAGTTCGTAACGATCAATCCAGGAAACATTTATAAGAATGTTCGGTACAAAGTAGAACGGATTGAAGACGGCAGCCAGAAAGTATTCACAGAGCGGAATACGGAAGGATATGCGCCGGAAGAGACTGGAGCATTTGCAGTATTTACGAGAAATGTGAAAGATACTTCCGAGAGAGAAATCTTCACCAAGGGCGGAAGTTACCTGCTCACGGAGACAACATTCTTTACGGATGATGTTTCCATGGAAACCAACAAGCTTTTATTTACCCTGGATGAAAAGACATCCATCTCCACAGTAGGTGGATACGACAAGCAGACAGAGGTACATTTAAGCAAGACCGACATTACGACCGGAGAAGAATTACCGGGCGCACACATTGTTGTAAAGGACAAAAACGGAAAGACGATCGATGAGTGGGATTCCACGGACAAGCCGCATGTGATCACAGGCGTTCTGAATCCGGGAGAAAGCTACACGATGACAGAGACCGGAGCACCGGATGGATTCGCATATTCCGAAGACATCACCTTTACAGTCAATGAGGATGGCACAGTAGATAAGGTCGTAATGCAGGATAAGAAGACCCATGTTTCTGTCAGCAAGACGGATATCACAACCGGAAATGAACTTCCGGGTGCGCATCTTATCATCAAAGATAAGAATGGCAATACAGTAGCCGAGTGGACATCCACCGACAAGCCGTATGAGTTAGTTGGTATCTTAAAAGCTGGCGAGTCCTACACACTTATTGAGGAAGCAGCTCCGGACGGATATGCGTATGCAGAGGAGATCAACTTTACAGTCAGCAAGGACGGTTCCATCGACCGTGTCATCATGGAAGATAAGCCGACCCACATCTCCATCAGCAAGACGGATATCACAACGGATCAGGAGCTTCCGGGAGCACACATCACGATCAAGGACAAAAATGGTAAAGTGGTTGATGAGTGGACATCCACGAATGAATCCCATGAGATCGTTGGCAAGCTCATTGCCGGCGAGACCTATACCATGACTGAGGTCGGAGCACCGGACGGCTTTGCATACTCTGTAGATGTTGAGTTTACAGTAAGCAGAGACGGTTCCATTGATAAGGTTGTGATGGAAGATAAGCCGACACATGTAAACATCAGCAAGACCGACATTACAACCGGAGACGAGCTTCCGGGAGCACACATCACGATCAAGGATAAGAATGGAAATGTGGTTGATGAGTGGACATCCACCGATAAGCCACACGAGATCGTTGGCAAACTTGTTGCTGGCGAATCTTATACCATGACTGAGGTTGGAGCACCTGGAGGATACGGATACGCAGAAGACATCACCTTTACAGTCAGCAAGGATGGCTCCATTGATACCGTAGTGATGGAAGACAAGCCTACGCATGTCACCATTTCCAAGGTTGATCTGACCACCAGTGCGGAACTGCCGGGAGCACAGCTTACCATTAAGGATAAGGATGGAAATGTGGTGGAAGAGTGGACATCCACCGATAAGCCGCATGAGATCGTTGGCAAACTGATTGCCGGCGAGACCTACACCCTGACCGAGATTACTGCGCCGAACGGATATCGTGTTGCGGAAAGCATCACCTTCACGGTAAATCGTGATGGCAGCGTAACAAGTGTTGTGATGAAGGATCAGCGAATTCCAACAGGCTCCAGTCATAGATCCTATACACATAAGGAAACCACCGAGAAGAAACAGCCGGAGACAAGAACCGTTGTTCTTACGAAACGGAATACAGATGGTGGACTGGTATCCGGTGCGGAATATGGAATTTATCTGGATGACGGAACTCTTGTTACAACGGGAGTTACAGGAGATGACGGAAGAATTGAGCTTCAGATTGAGCCTGGTAACTACTATGTACAGGAGATCAGCTCCCCGTCCGGATATTCCCTGAACCACACAAAATATCCGCTTACTGTGGCAGCAGATGGAACGACAGAAGGTAAAGTGGATATGGTCGATGACTTTGCGATCGTTGCGATCAGTAAGCTGGATGTAGCGACTCTTGAGCCATTGGAAGGTGCGGTATTCACCATGTTTACGATGGACGGAACGCCGGTTGCGACTGCAACATCCGGTCCGGAAGGATACGCAGAGTTTAGAAAAGTTCTGCATGGAGATTACTACATCATGGAGACAGACGCTCCGGAAGGATACTTATTATCCCCGGAAAAACGATATGTATCCATTGATAAGTTCTACACCAATGCGGCTCCGATCATCTGGTACGACAGTCCGGATGAATACGAAATCAAGACTCCGCCGACCGGAGACAATTCTCCGATCATTCCGGTCGCAGTTTTACTTGTCTTAAGTATTGCAGGTTACTGCTTTTACACGAAGAAAAGTAAGAAAAAAGAAGAGAACTAATTGACATTTGGGTGCGGCACAGCTTTTTACAGTCTGTGCCGTACTCCATTTGAAAAAATCCTTTAAAACGATCGAAAGATATAGATTTTCGGCAATAATAGTGACAACGTACAAAAAGGAGAAATCCTAAAAACAGACATAAAAGATCTTAGGAAAAGGATTTGACAATATGCGGGGACTGAATGTACTGAGGGTAAAATTAACAGAGTAGGGGAAGCAATATGGGAAAGAAATATATTCGTTATTTATATGATAAGAATATGTATCCGGAGTTCAGCCAGCGACTAAAAGAAGCCAGGAAAAATAAAAAACTATCTCAGCAGAACGTAGCAGATCAGATTGGATGCTCCAGAACTTTATATCAGCAGATGGAAAACGGAGGCGCATCCGCGATACAGCATGCGCATGAGCTGGGAAATGTTTTCGGAAAAGAAATTTTCGATGTATTTCCATATGATATCTATCGCTACTCCAATGAGTTTATCCTGGTATGTATGGCAGTCTTCAACAAAGATTATAAAGAGATTGCAAATACGTTAGGCTGCAAAGAAGCTGTACTAAAAAAGAGCCTTCTCAGCGAGAAGACCATATTTTATCTGCATTTGAAAGATCAGATCGACACAATCTTCCCAGACATGGGAATCATTGACTCATTCAGCAGAAAAGGAAGAAATAGTGTTGTCATAAAAATTAAAGGTTCCTGTTTCGTTTACATGAACGTAATGGGGAATATGACTGATAGCGATAAAGTATCTGAAATAATGGAAGAGGAGATGCAGCTTCGGTTGCAGGACGGGCAAGAAAGAAAATAAGGACCTGAATATACGGGCGCGGATCGAATTTGATGATCCGCGCTCATTTTTTAACAATAGAACTATGATCTATTTGTCGAAATATGAAATTTATATAGTAAATTTCATATGTAATTTTCAAGTGATAATTTCAATAGAAAATAGATATAATATTTATCAATACATATCCATATTTCTTTTTTGCCAGGGAGCAAAAGTGATTATTCATCCAGTAATTAACACCACCTTAATATACTCATGGTATGATATGGACATTGTACAAATTCGAAACATATCATGTATTTACGAAAGAAAAATGAGGAAGGTGTGATTATTATCGAGGATAGCAAAAACTACTCACAAATATACCAAGATATGCTTGCTTTATTGGGGGATAAAGATGCAGTGAAAAAAATTCACGAGCACTATGGTGGAATGATGGTCAACTTCCCGAGAAAATTATATAGCCAATCATATACAGAAAAATATATTTGTGAGAACTATGGAGTACAGCCTATCAATATGATTTCAAGCCACTTAGGAATCGGCACTCGGCGTGTAATGCAAATCGCGAAGGAGCTGGGGTTGACAAAACCGAGGAGAAAATCAACAGAAAGCCAGGAAAACAAAGCATTACATAAAAAAAATATAGAATCTAAGAAAGTAATGGATTAACTATGAAAAATACGTTTTGTGATGCAAGCATGTATCCGGAGTTTGCGAAAAAGGTAAAGGAATGCAGAAAAAAGTTAAAATTGACCCAGGGGGAAATTGCGAATAAAATCGGATGTTCAAGACAGATGTACAACCGACTCGAACAAGGCTATCCTCCAATAATGCAATATGCAGATAAACTGGCTGAAATTCTGGGTGAAGAGATTTTCAGCGTTTTTTCTTTTGATGTGCGGAAATATTCAAAGGAACGTATCTTAATATATGCAGTAATCTTTGGAGTAAGCTATGAAGAAATAGCAAAAGTCATTGACTCAACTGCACAGTATACACAAGCATATCTCGAAAAAAACACATCTGGGTACCTTCTGCAATATAGGAGTGGTTGGGATCGATTATTCCCGCATATGGAGATGATCCAAAGTGCGAGAAGAATTGGAAAAAACAGCATTGAAGTTGTCGTGGATGGAACAAAGTATGTGTTGGTAAATCAGATAAAGACTACTTCACGGGAAAGGGATTCCATTTGGAATCTGATAGGGAAAATAAAGCAACCAGAGGATTTGGAAAAATCAGAAGAATTATGTTCCAGACAATGAGAGCGTAACAAAAATGAGATGCATCCAAATAAGAAATCAGCAAAAGAAAGGGCGATAATCGTCCTTTCTTTTATTTTTTTCAAACTGTTAAAACGTAATAAAAGTAAAATAAAACGTAATAAATATAAAAAATTCCGTGATATGGTTGAAAAAAATATAGGAATATGTTATATTTTTACTATACAAAAATGGTCAATCTATACATCCTGTGTGGGATGTGACAGCAAACTGTCCTACTTTGTATAGGACATAACGAAAGGAAGAGGACAATGAGTGATTATACCAATCCTTCAGGGACTACAAATACATCAAAAAATGATGAGGCGATAGGGAGAAGCATTTCGGAGTTGTTGGATCTTCAGCTTACGCTTGGAAGTATTATAAAAAATATAGTTGATCGCTTGGTCGTAAAAGAAACCATTGAGGCATCAGATATTGAGCATTACAGCCATTTGATGAAAAGGAAAATCGATAATACACTTCGCAGTGTGCCGCAGGCAAACTGTGAGATGAAAGAAAGTACAGACGAGAAAAAATAAGCCGGCTGCAGAGCAGAATGACGAAATTAAGGGAGGTGGCAGAGTGGACAAAGAACAGATCTTTTTTGACAACAAAGCGTTGGCACTTAACATTGCACATGGTTACTTCGAGGACAAGTATGCGGCAGTGGAAAGAGAAGACTATGAACAGATGGCACTTATGTATTTATGGGAAGCCTCTATGGAATATAAGGAATCAGAGCAGACAAAATTTTCCACGTTTGCCACAACTTATATAAAAAACTCATTTGCGGATTACTTCCGGCACATAAAGCGTCAAAAAAGAGCTGCGCTGTATCAGCGTGAAACGGATCGGAACCAGGAGAATGACAATCTGGAGGAATCCTTAAAGAATCTGGAAGCTGAAAACACAGGTGAAGACAGCCTGTCTTACCAGCTTTTAAGGCTGGATTTAGAAAGAGACCTTTTGCGTGAACGGAGAAAACTTCGAAAAAGCGAGAAGAGCACTGCTGCCGGATTGGAAATTCTGTATGCAATTTTAAAGGGAGTCTCTGGAGCGGAAATCATGGAGACAATGGAAATTCCGGAATCCTCTTATTATCGATGTGTGAAAAAGGCACGGAAGCATTTGTGGCAGGTGGCGATGGCATAAAAGAAGAATCTTGCAGGAGAAGTTTATGATAGAAGAAAAATTATTAACGGAGAGCTTTTTCAGCCAGAGGACATCTAAAATAAAAAGATTCGTAGAAGTTCATCGGTTTGCGAGATTTTTAAATAAGATCGTCCCCAAAGAAAAGAAAATCGTATTGGTTGGGATTGGGGATCCTGAAGTGCATGCTGACTATGTAGGTCCCAATAGTATTGCACTCATTCAATATTTTATGGACTCGGTTCCCATGTATGGAAATATCTTGTTTCCCGTAAAGGGCGGAAATACGAATGAATACGCAAAAAAACTGCGTGAAAAATATCCGGATTCAGTTATCATTGGAATTGATGCAACAATAGGAAAAGCTGAGACTGGAACAATCATAATCTCAAACCGCCCGGTAAACCCTGGAAGCGGAATGAACCTGCATTATGATCCAATGGGGGACGTGTCCATTTTGGGGATCATTGGAGAAAGCCAGGGACTTGTCCTGGCAAAGAAGAATGATGAAGCGATTGATCGCATGACGGAATTTATTGCGGAAGCCATTATATGCTGGGTGACAAATTACCGTCACCAGGCACTGACCGATGGAAATTTTTTTGAAAAAGCGCCATTTGCTCCAACTGCGAGGAAAGATAAATGATAGAAATCATGCCAGTCCATTATGACATAGCTGGAGATCTGAGACATTATTTTAATTCCAATATGAAGGAGATCCTGCTCCACATCGAAGAGTCCATGAGATTCTGCGAAGAGAAAAAAATCTCTGTGGGGCATGGAAAACTCTATTGGTTTTTGAAGGATGATCAGATCTTTTTTTATTGCAACAATATGTTGATTTATCACAACCAAATCATGAATGTAGAGATGCAGTCCCATCCCTTTACCGAAGCATTTATGAAAGGAGGAAAAACACTACTCAATGAAAACGAGATGGAACAGACTATGATCAAAGATGCATTGGCAGCATACTATCTGATCAACAAGGAAGAACATGAGAACAGAAAAAGTTCCGCGATGCATAAGAAACAGCCGTTCCCAGGTACAGATATTACCAGAGAAAAATACCAGTGCGGTTCCAGTCTGTTCCAGATTACTGCGCAAAGAAGAAAAATTCAAATCCTAAGAAATTATACGCAAAAAACAGCATTTATATTTCCGTCAGAACGGTATCGGATGCCGGCTCATGGGAAGGTGCAGATCTTTGGAGAAGAAAATACATATCCGGTCCCGGATCCTTCAAAATTTAACGCGGCTGTTTCGGATGCTAAGTATGAATATGGAAGAGGACTTCAAAATATCAGAGCACTCATAAAAGCATTGGAGTCAAGCGAATATGAGAAGATGCACAGGATTACACTTTACGCAGGATGGAAATGCCAATACAATGCAGGTGATTTTCTGGCAGCCAGCTTATGGATCGTGATTGATGAAATCGCACTTGTGGATGCGGAAAATTGGAAAATTGAGAAATTACAGCAATATATGAATCTATTGGAACAAGGGAGATACGAGGAAACGCTTTTTCGTGGAAACATCCTTCAATGGATCGAAGAGGAAAAAATGAAAAAGCTGCCGTATACCGATTCTCACTGGACCGGATCCGTAAATAGATGCCTTTATATCGGGACTGCATGTACAGACGAACAGGCAGAAGCATTCCTTGCATCGAGAACAAAAAGTCGAATACCGGAGAGAAAAAGGCTTCTGAGACCATTTCGCGACCGCTTGTGAGACGCTGGAGGGGGGGAGTGACATGACACAGAAGAATTCACATAAAAGCACAAAAGATGCGATACAGATCTATACAGACGGCTCCTGTCTGAAAAATCCATACGGACCTGGTGGATATGCTGCGATTATTCGGTATCAATCAGATGGAAAACAGTATGAAATGCGCCTTTCCGGGGGAGCCGCAGGAACGACCAATAATCGTATGGAGCTTATGGCGGTTATTGAGGCGGTAAAGCATTGCCCTGATATCGAAAAACCGATGCTTGTATATACGGATTCACAGTATATCGTGGATGCATTTGGAAAAGGATGGATCAAAAACTGGGTCAGACTCAACTGGGATCGAGGAAAAGAGGGCGGACCGGTCAAAAATGCAGACTTGTGGAAAGAATTATTGACCGTGATTGGAAAGCGGAAGATTGATTTTACATGGGTAAAAGGACATGCGGGAAATCCTCTTAACGAGCAGTGCGATAAAATGGCAGTCGAAGCGGCAAAGACATTAAAGGGAACGTATAAGAAAGGAACAGTCAAGCAGGAAAACAAAGCAGATAAGACACAGAAAGAGCAACCCAGCCTTTCTTTTGCTGTGAGTAAAGTAAATGCTGCAGACTTGGACCTTCATAAGATGCTGGAAGAGAATAAAAAATATTTGCTTATCCCGTCAGCAGCATATTTCCCTCAAACGCGATCGGGGAAATATACGGTTCTCATGGACTATTGCGGGACCAGAAAGGTGATTTCTGGAGACTGCGAGGAACATGACCCCAACGGCGTATTTTTGAGAGGAATTTTTGAAGCCTGCTGCCTGTTACGGTTAAAAAAGAAGAAGATCGTGATCCTTTGCGGAAACGCAGTGGGCTTTTCCAGACCGCAAAAAAGTGTTCACAAAGATATTTTTCAGCAGATTGATCGGAGCACAAAAATGTTGGGAAACCAAATCCAGGTCATAGAAATCAACGGTGGAATGAAAAAGATCAAACAAATCATCAAAGCCTATAGCTGAGAGATCCATCGTAAGAAAACAGATTGGAAGATCTATTTTCGCAGAACAAGGTCAGACACCGAGGGAAGAGATGATATCACCTGGGTGTCTGATCTTGTTTTGCGAGGAGTTTCCTTATTGCCCTTATTGCGGCTGTATCGTGAAATTCCCGGAAACTTGACAAATAGTCAGATGCTAACTATAATAATAGACATAATATTGTTTGATTGTCATAGCGAATTATAAGCTAGGGATCGTGAACATCCGTAGAGAAAATCGATAACAAGATTTTTTCAGTGGATTTTTACACACGGAACATTGACTTCAACAATTGGATTTCTGTAATGGAATCTGTTTTCGATTGAATTTATTCGTAAGGCGCCAAAAGAATAAGTTTGAAAGAGAACAGAGGAAGCTATTTGAATGAAAATGGTTGAACGAATATGTTTTATTTGTGTGCAAAAGGAAGCTGAGACCGGATAAAACGTGACCTGGAAAAAGCCAGGGCAGTAGACAATGGAAGAGATGGCACCATTCATTCGTGAGGGATAGGTGCTTTTTTTCTTGCCAAAAATAAGATGGTGAGTGGATGAACTGCTTTTTGTGTGGAAAGATTGGAAATTGACAATTGTGTCATTATAAGCTATTATGTCAATAAATGATAAAAAAATATGCAAATATTGGCATTTTGGACATGAGGGAGATCAGACATGAGGATTATCAAAAAATATACACTTCTCACACTTGTAGGGATTTTTGCGTTGACTGGATGCGGTAAAGCTGCACAAAATACTCAGGAAGACGTAAACAGTGCTTCGGATGCAACCCATCTTGATGCGGATTTTAAAAAGAATTTTGATACGATTGAGTTAAATGGAAGCACATATAAACTTCCAATGGAGTATTCCATTATGGAAGAACTGGGCTTTTCGGATTCAATGGATCCTGCTGCCGAGCTGACAAAGGGAAAACCGGTAGCGACTGTGTTTTCAGATGAAGCCGGACGAGAGATCACAGGATATATCGCATATGCAGGAAGCGGAGAATCCGGATATAAAATTGACAGCAAAGTGATCGCGATACTGGCATCAAAAGAGACGGCAAAAGATCTGGGGCTGAAATTCTATAAGGGGATTTCCCTGGACTCAACAGAGGATGAAGTGGCGGCTGTTCTGGACCATATGCAGTCCGGGGACAATGGTGCATTGTACGGGATCCGGATGGGGGATTATGAGTATCTGTCCGTAAGTTTAAAAGACGGATCCGTGAATGATATCATGGTCATCAATGGAACAGACTTCTTTGGTCATGCGCAGAAGTGATCGTGATCATCTGGAAAAACTATAGAAATTATCAAAACTGGTTGCGCTTCTTGGAAAAGTAAGTTATACTGATTATATCAGTTATTTGTTATTATCGTACAGGGCATATTAGGTCGGAAATAATCTAGGTTATTTCCGACCTTTTTTGCGTGAAAAAACGAGAACTGAAAGAACTGTCCGCTATGCGGACGAAATAATGCACATTACCTGATAGAGGATGTGTAAATAAATACACAAAAGGAGAGAAAAGATGAGAGTTGCAAAAGTAACGGAACAGGAATGGAGAACGATCCAGAAAGGCAGAAGGAGAAAAATTCATCGGTATTTGAGATGCCAGAAGTTCTCCAGACTGAATAGGGAATTCTTCCAGCGGTTCAAAGCCTGGGGAAGACCGGCAGTTCAGAGACTGCTTGGAGGACTCTGCGTTGTCGGCGGCTTAGCGGTGTACTGCATGATGCACGGTCAGCCAGACTGTGGAGAGATTATGTTCTCAGTGGTGGCTGTACTGGCTGTTGGAGTATATGTGCTTTGCACCAGAAAGGAGCTTTTTGTATGATGTGATCTGGAAAGACCTGCTGCATTGGTAGCAGGTCTTTCTGTGTTTACCGGGAAAAATCTTGTGGTTCAGACATCAACGCCAGGATTATTGTAGGCATATAATCTCAACCTCACAAACAAGATCGTGGGAACCCCATTTCTTCTCGAAAGATCACACATGCATTGATGAAAATCACAGAAAATGATTACACGGTTAATTATGGTTAATCGAGTTAATTTATAATTAAGAATGATTGCATTGACACGGAATATGTGCTATTATATGCTTATAAACACACGGAACGTATAGAAATGGAGAAATGCATATGGCAAACTTTGCAGTTAATTGTCCGGACGAGGTGATCAGCCGTGGAAACGCACTGATCGCTAAAATGGCGGAAGGTACGGATGAAAAAAAGGCGGAAACACTGAATCGCATATTCGCAATCGTTGAGAAAAGCATGGATGATGTGATCATGCAGGAAAATGGAATAGACACAAAAGGATTGGATGCGGCTTTAAACGATATTCGCAGAATGTTTCAGACTGCTTCCAGTAATCGTGAAAGACTTCTTGATGAGAAGGAACAGCAAATTATTAAGCTGAAAATGGAAAAAGTTTCATTAAAAAATACATTCCAAAATCAGTTGCAAGCTGCTATGGAAGAAAAAGAGGTTGCGATGAAGTCTGCGAAAAAGGCAGAAGAGGATGCTCTAATGGCTAAGAAGCAGGCGGATACAGCTGAATCTTTGGCGGCAGAAAAAGAAAAATTCAACACAATCCTCATGACAAGATGGAAAGAAGCAAAAGAAAAACTTGCCGGATATAATGACCTGAAAGCGTCAGAACAGGCGGCAAAAGAGAAAATTGCAGATTTACAACGTGAACTGGAACAGATAAAAAAGGATCACGCTTCTGAATTATCGACTCAGCAGAAAGATGCAGCGATTGCTTTAAATCATGCCGTAGCAGAAAAAGAGCGTGAAATGCAAGAAAAATATAATGAGTTGGAAGCTTATAATAAAGAACAGAACGAAAAGCTCTTAGATTTGCAAAGGGAAATCGATCAGCTGAAAAAGGAGCATATTTTTGAAATTGCCAGTCAACAAAAAGATGCTGCAATTGCTTTGGAACGTGCCGTAGCAGAAAAAGAGCGTGAAATGCAAAGCAGAATCCAGTCTGCGGAACTTGAGACTGCCCGTATGTCTGGAAAAATCGAATTGCTTGAGGCGAGAATCAGAGAATTGATGGTTAAAGATCGGGACATGAGCATAAGGGGCAAAAAGAATGAGCTTGGACTATAAAAACAATATCAAAACGGCGATGACTGCTGTTTCCAATACATTTATTGACGAATATATGGAGACCGCCAACGGGGAATATGTAAAAGTATATCTTTATCTTCTCCGCCACGAGGGGGAGAACGTGGAAATCCCGGATATCGCGGATACATTGAACCATACAGAGTCTGATGTCCGCCGCGCACTGGCGTACTGGGAGCGGGCTGGTGTTCTTGCACCGGAAAGAGAACTCGTGGAAGAGGCAGAAAATTCAGGTGCGAAATCCGCAGAAAACCGGCAGAATGCGGGAGCCGCATCCAGGCTGGGAAAAATGAACGAACAGAAATCAGGGACAGCCGTTCCGATGGATGAATGGTCATCCCAGAATGTGCCGTCCATGGAAAAAACTGCGATTCCGGATGCAGGAAACAGTTACGACCGGATGAAGCGCCTGTCTGCGGATGAGGAATTCTCTGCGCTTCTCTATGCGGTCCAGCAGTATCTCGGAAAGACGTTCAGCACGATCGAGTGCGAGAAATTCGCCTATTTTTATGATGTGCTCCATATGTCCTGCGAACTTCTCGAATATCTCGCGGAGTACTGCGCCGAGGGCGGTCACACGAGTATCCGCTACATAGAAAAGGTGGCATTAAACTGGTATCAAGCTGGAATCCATACTCAGGACGAGGCGAGAGAACACTCAACGAAATACTCGAAAGATACGTCCGCTGTCATGAAAGCGTTCGGCATCATGGGAAGAAATGCGGGGACAGCGGAACAGGAATTTATGCGCCGCTGGTTTAAGGAATTTGGTTTTGATTCCGCAATCGTCACGGAGGCATGCAACAGGACGCTCACAGCCACAGGTTCAGCGAGTTTCCCATACGCGGATAAAATTCTCACCGGCTGGAAGGAAAACGGCGTGAGGACCTTACAGGACGTGGAAATACTGGACAAACGCCGCCAGGAGAAACAGAAGAAATCCGCTGGGACACCGAAACAGAACCGGAATACGTCCAGGAATCGCTTCAATAACTTTGAACAGAGGTCCTACAATTATGACAATTATGTCTGGGCGGATATCAGGAAGAGGGAAAAATCCTAAGAACACTGGACAATTGATTCAGAAAGTCGTATGATGGATGTATCAGTTATGTGAATGATTTGTATGAGGAAAAAAGAGTCAACACCGTTTTTCGCGGTAAGTTGGCTCTTTTTTTGTGCAAAAAGGATATATTAACTGAAATGAAATAAAAAGTAGGAAGGAGAATAATGAGATGACATAATTGCGACCAATCGAAATAATACCAATCAAAATGAATTATATAGCTTGCTATGTGATTCATTTTGAAATATAATTAAACTATAAAAGAAAGGAGCTGATTGTATGAAAACGATTAGCATTCGTTTAGACGATTCAACCTATGAGGAATTAGGAGCCATGCTGGAGGCAATGGGACAAACAAAACAAACTTTTTTTGAAACATACACAAGAACTGCTTTGCGCGAAAGAAGCATTCCCTTTATTATTAAAGCTCCAGTTACAACAAATTATACAGAGCAAAATAATAATAAGATGAAAGCCTTTGCCCGCCTTGAAAAATCACGGAGTCATAACTTGAAAAAAATCGATATCGAGCAGGAAAGAGAGGCAGCAATGAATGAGAAATATGGCATTGTTGATTGATACGAATGTTATCTTAAATTATATCACAAATCGCGATGATCCATATCTTGAGCAATCTGTTGAAGTTGTCAGGTGTTGTGCCGATGGAAGATGTACAGGGTATATCGCTTTTCACACACTTTCAACACTCTGGTATGTACTAAGAAAACGTCCAGACAAGGAGCGCAGAGAAATTCTAAGAGACATATGCACTATTTTCGATGTCGCAACGGCATCACGAACAGAAATTTTGGACGCAATTGACCGGAACGATTTTAAAGACTTCGAAGATTGTCTTCAAGATAAATGTGCAAAGGAAGTGGGAGCGGAATTCATTGTTACGTGCAATCTAAAGGACTTCGAAGATTCTGAAATTCCAGCAATTACACCAGCCGATGTATTGGAAATGGTTAATCGAATATAAGATTGACAGCTGAGTAAAATTGGCACTTTGGATTATAAGCCCAAAAGAAACACTGGACAACTGATGCAGAAAGCTTTATGATATATGTATCAGTTATGTGAATGATTTGTATGAGGAAAAAAGAGTCAACACCGTTTTTCGCGGTTGGTTGGCTCTTTTTTTGTGCAAAAAAACAGAATAACGTAGCTGAAATAACAAATGAGGTAAAAAGAATGAAAGAGATGAAAACTAAAACAATGTTGTCTTGCGAAGAATCGAGCACTACTGAGGCGGGTAACAAAACATTCCCCATTGTAGGCGTACAGTTTTGTGCAGACGATTATCTGACATCTGCCGGAATGCAGAAAATGATGTCACTTTTGAATTCGGACGAATTTGAGATCCGGCAGATAGATGGAAAATGCAATACCATTGCATATTTTCTGATCTCTGCGGAACTTTATGATTCGCTGAAAACGACAGAAATTCACGAGATGGAGGCATTTATCGGAGCGGTCTTGGATGATGTGGAAAAAGAATCTCCAGATGGAGAGTACACATGGCGTGACCATCGAATGCATCTTGAATATCAGTAACCTATACTGCCAGAGAACAAGATTCCATGGCGTGAAAAATAAGAGAAAGGAAAAACTACTATGGAAAAAAAGAAAATTAAAACATCAAAACGAGGACTGACATTTTCATTCTCCGGTCTTAAGCGCTTCTCTCCGGGAAGACACTACCGGTATATCCTGGATGTAGAGTTTAATAACCTGATCCTTCTTCCGGCAAAGGACGGACTCATGGTTTCAAGGAAGAAGACCAAAAACGGTCAGATCAAATCCTTGATCGATCTCAGAAACCGAGAGATCCGGAATGCGATCAGGCATGCGGATTTCCTGGAGATCAAGATGAAGGAAGACAGCATCCTGGTATCATCCCTGGAGCGTGAGGGTATCCGGAACAACAGCTTAGAGGACGAGAAGATCATAAGCCTGGATAGATATGTGAACCGGACCTGCGAGATAGAGGTAAGCAAAACGCTTCTCCGGGCAGCAGGAGGTGCCGGAAACATATCAACAGACTATCACCAGATGAGCTTTGCAGAAATATTTGGGAGCCTGGTAGATCGTGATCCGGATGTACCGAAAAAAGTGTCCGGAGAAATAAAAGACGTGATCCGGGTGATTTCCCTGTTTTCCGGAGCCGGAATGTTAGATTATCCGTTTGCCAGGGATAAAAGCTTCAAGATTGTTGCAGCCTTTGAACATGACGAGGAAGCAATTTTGACGTACCGGCATAATATTGGGGACCATATCAGAAATGTAGATATCCGATCGTTAAAGGCAAGCGATCTGCCAGAGGCAGATGTTATAATCGGCGGTCCGCCATGCCAGCCTTATTCAAGAGCAAATCCATCCAAAGAAAAACGAGGGATTTATCATGAAGAGGGGGACATGTTCAAGGAATACATTCGGCTGGTCAAAGAGACTGGAATCCGGGTATTTCTTATCGAGAATGTTCCACAGTTATTGACGGATACCTACGGGGAAAATATGGATTACCTGCGCGGAGAGGTGGAAAAGGACTACTGCATTGAGGCACGGGTGATTTGTGATGCGGACGTGGGAGGATATACCACCCGCAAACGGGCGTTTATTCTCGGCATACGGCGGCAGAAAGAACCGCTTTCAAACATCTTCCCCAATCTGCTCCTAAGACCGGTTAAAACGGCTGGTGAAGCGATCAGAAAGGTCACGAAAGCCTGGAAAAACTTCTTTGATGTGAGCATTCCAGGAGTAAGAACGAAGGAGAAAATCGCTCTGGTCCCGGAGGGTGGAAACTGGCATGATCTTCCAGAAGAATACTGGACAAAAAGTGTCCATTCGAACATGTATCGGCGCTTGGATCGGAATAAGCCGAGCGTAACGATCTGCAACTGGAGAAAAGCCGTGATCATCCCGCCTCGGTTCGATAACAGCGGATACTGGGACCGGATTCTCACGGTGGCAGAAGCTGCAGCCTTATCCGGTCTGGATGAGGAGTTTGAGTTTCGCGGAAGGTTGTCTGCAAAGCAGCAGCAGTGTGGAAACGGGGTCCCGATCGCAATGGGACGATACTGTATGCAGATGATCAAGAAGTATTTTGCTTCACAGCCAGATTATGTCATGGCGTGATAAGCAAAATATTGACAGCAAGTTCATGGTGCTGTATACTGAGAAAGTAATAGTTAAGTTAATTTAAATGTCATCGGAGTATTAAGTCACATCAATCCCTTCGGGGATTGTATGTGGCTTTTTTTGTACAAAAAAATAAGAATACGACTCCGATGAAACACCAAAAGGAGGAAAAAAATATGATTGCACAGGCAGCGAAAACTTGGAATGTATTACAATTTGTAAAGATGGTGGAGCATGGAACGATTACGTTCAGCAATATCTACCAGAGATCCTATGTATGGGATAAGGACCGGGAGTGTAAGTTATTTGCTTCACTCGTAGAATCATTCCCGATCCCGGCGATCAATGCATCCCGGCATACGGCAGAGAAAAAAGGAGATCCTGGAGTCTATGATCTGCTTAATGGTAAGCAGAGGGTAACGGCATTGACGAAGATCTTCGGAGGTGAGGTACGGTGTCAGAACTTATGGCGCTTGCGGCTGAATCCGGAAGATCCGATCGATCTTACGGATGAGGAGAAAGAGTTCCTGAAGTATGGGGAGGAATACGATGAAGGACAGCTTATCCATACGATCGATGTGAACGGGCTGACCTATAATGAATTACCGTTGAGCATAAGAACGGTGATGGCAAGCCGTATGATGCGCATCGAGTATTATGACAATCTCACCAGGGAAGAGGAACGGCGGATCATCATCAATGCGAACTCTGGAAAAGGAATGTCAGCGATCGAACGTACCAGGATCGAGATGCGATCGTTCGAAACCCTCTTAAAGCTTTCCAAGCATCCGATTTTTAATTGCTTGTCGGAAAGCGCGATAAAAGGGTATGTGAACGAAGACATCTGCTTAAAGATGTGGATCGTGTTATATACGGAAGATCCGTCTCTGGAAACCAAAGAAGTTCGTCCGCTGGCAAGGACTGCCATCATCACGGAAGATCAGATGAAGGAGATCTGGTCCATTTTATGCAGACTGGATGAGGTCGCAAAACGGGTAGACAAGCCGAATGTGAAAAAGCGCATCTTAGCCAGACTTCACATGAGTACGCTCGCTCCGATCGTTAAGCGTAGCATCGATGACCAGATAAGCATCGAAGAGATGACAGACTGGCTGAGTCACTTCTTTAGCGGAACGAAACGTGCTTCTATTAACGAGAAGTACAATGAAGCCGCAAGAATCTCCACGGCGCAGAGAGGAAGCGTGAGAACACGTCTTCATGAGCTGGAAGCGGCGTATGAAAACCGATTCGGCAAAAGAAGTTAGAAAATGTTGACACCAGATATAATAGAAGGAGAAAAATTATGAACTATGTCATAATCAAGATCGTAGACCGCGAAATAGTTGTCATCGGAAAGTGCGATGAGAGAGACGAAGCTGTGAGAATCATGAAGGAAGATTTTGAGACTTCCTTTAATGAGTGGTACAAAGAAGATAAGGACATTTCCCTGGAAGCAAAACTGGATCAGTGCAATGAGGAAGACGCTGAATTTGATGCAGATGCTGGAACCGCATATCTCAATGATTTTAATGGTTGGGATTGGGACTGGAAAATTTGTGATGTTTCCGATAACACCATATATTTTAGTCCGATGCCTTTTGAGGAAATGCTTACGGCAATGAATGATGAAATGTATGTATCTGGAAATATTCTGGTAGAAATCGATGATTTGATTTACGGGGATCCAGAGGATATATTGGATCTTTTTTCGAAAAGATTAGTAGATTCTCCGTTGCTGACGGATATCAGCTATAAAGCCGTCGATACTTATAATAACATGCTTGTTGTTTGTGTATTTGGCTGCGTAGACGAAATCATCGGGGAGATGATGGAAAAAAATTGGGGGGATTTCAAAGAAAGACTTCTGTCTTTGGGAAAAGAGGCAGTTGATGAGTTTTGCGGTACGGAAATTGATCAGCAGGATGATATATCCTTGAGTGACCGTATCGAGGAAAGCAAGGATGAAATGTCACTGGAGGAGTTAGCGCAGTTCTACAGAAAATATTATATTGATTCACGGTCAGTGAATCATTAAAAGAAATTATTGATTGATATGTGAGGACTGCTGCCGGCATTTGCTGGCAGCAGTCCTCTTTTGCATCATGGTTGTAGAACCGGAACTCAATCTGATATTGAATTCACACTCCGGATATGATATAATGCGGAATATAAAGTTACGGTTGTTATTGTTTTTTGGAGGATGAGTCGCTGAATAAAAAGTTTGGCGGCTTTTTTTGTTGAAAAAAATTGAAATTTGGGAGAAGCTATGGTACACTTAAGACAGTTTAAAGTGTACCTGGAAGAAAAGTCACAGATGTGGAATACATTTGTGGCTTTTTTTGCGTTTTCCCACAGAGAAAGGGGTAGGCTTATGGCAGAATTAAGAAAAGAAAAAGATGAAAGGATCCAGGGAAACGACCGGATGCTCCTGGACCAGCTCCACAATAAACTGTGGATCCGCTATAATAATAAGCGGATGGTCCCGATGGAAGCGCTGACCGGGAAATATAAGGTTGCCTGGGACCGCCTGAATAAAGAGATCAACGATCTTCTGGTGGCATTCCTTACGGCAAATCTTTACCGGAAAGTGACACCGGAAGACAATAAATTTTATATGCGGTTTATCCAGCTCCTTTTCGATAAGTATAAGAGCCGGTATAACGCCGCATTAAAATGTATCCCGCTGGAAAGAAGAGAGAAGATCCTTCTGGATATCCGGGATGAGATGGGAGCCTGTGAAAGCTCCTTCTGTGAGTTATTGTTCCAGAAGCGGCAGGCAGGAAAAGAAAAGAATGCGGATGAGAAAACCATACGATTCGAGGTGATCAAAGCCTGGAACGAGGAGATCAATCCGCAAACAGGAATAACCGTAGCGTAACAAACGACAGAGGGCGGACAGGATTATTCCTGTCTGCCCTCTGTTATTTTTTATTGATATTATTTTTCTGTCATGCTAATATAAGTGCAGAATTTGATGCTCAGGGGGAGGATGATATTTATGATTTCAAAACCGTTTGCATTCCCCGTTTCGCAATGGGGACTGATCGATGAGAAGCCTGTTTCAAACGATGCGGGGAGAGAGGAGTACCGGGTCGCTATTGGAGAGGTAAAGAATGAAAAGAAAGAGACGATCCGCTATATCGAGGAAAATATATATAAGGATATTTTGAATTGCCTGATCAGTGAGGATGAGAAGGTAAAGAAGCGGTACCGTCTGTACCAGAACTTAAATCAGGTACCGCCAATCATTGTAAAATATGAAAAAGATGTGATTATGCATAACAGCGCGGTCCAGAATTACTATATGAAGATCAAGACGGCACTGGAAGATATTTCCACGGATATTCTGATAAAAGCCATTGCGGAAGCCAAAAGCAGCAGCCGCTGGAGTGCAAAGAAAGGAGACGGGATCCGCGCCCTGGAAGCTCTTGTACGTGCAAAAACCGGCATAAATTATCACACGGAATTGATCCTGTATACGGTAAAGTGTTCGATCCTGGAGACAGAGGAAGATCCTCTGAAAATCCATACAATCCTTAGCCAGATGACCGAGGATCAGATCGTGGATTTCATTGGAGCTGTAAAAGAATACAGTATCGCAGAAGAGATGAGCAACGAGACGCTTGGAAAGCTTTTGGACACCTACAAAATAGAAGAGATTGAGGCAGAGGTCAACAAGGCAGTGACAACCAGATATTTCCTTGGACTGCTGGCATGATGTGGTGATAAATTTATGAAAAAAGAAACGATTTTAGGAGCAATCGCGGCATTATGCATTGCTTTTGCAAGTCCAGTCTGTGTGTATGCAGACGCAGCACCAACGATTACGATTTTAAAAGGAAATCCATCCAGTCCGACAGATCCGCCGTATACGTTTACCTTCCGGGTATCGGATTCTGAGGGAATCACATCCATTAAGGTGAACGGACGGGAACTTGGTGCCAACGGAGCGGATGAATATGATATTGACTGGAGTACGTCCTATAATGGTACGTTTACTCTCACGGCAACCAATACAAACGGCGGGACCAGTTCGAAGAATCTGGAGCTGACGAACATCAGGAGCGGAGCAGCGGCTGGGGCATCCAGACCGGCAGAGATCCCCGCAGTAACAGCGGCACCGACTCCTGCTGCCACAACTGCTCCTGCAACCCAGGCACCGCAAACTGCTCCTGCGACCCAGGCGGTCCCGCCAACGACTCGTGCAGCAGCAACGACCCAGGCTGCGCCAACCCAGGCACCAAAAGAGACACAGACAGAGCCGGAAAGCACTGCTCCGGAGACAGAATCGAGCTTGGAAGAATATACGGAACCGGAAAGTGAGTCGGCTGAGGAGAGTATGGAGGAGTCCACGGCAGCAGAAGAGACCTTGCCGGAAAGTGAACCTCCGACAGAAGAAACAGAGACAGTCGAAGAGACCGAAGAAGAATATCCGCCGGATTCCTACCGCTTATATCCCGGAGGAAAAACCAATCGGACAATCCCGTACCTCTTAGCAACGGCTTGTCTTTTTGTTTCAATTTACTGTGTCATTACGATCTCGCTCAATAAAAAGAGGCTGAGACTCTACAAAGAGCTTCTGACGGCATTAGAACGCCGGAAGAAACATAAGCGATGGGAATAATACAAAGGACAGCACTGGAGTGAAACCATGGGGAACTGTTCGGAAGAAAAACCAGGATCCTGTATCCCGGCGAATACGGTATACGGACCCTACATGATTTATCCGGATGCCACGATCATCGATATAGGAAAAAAGAAAAAAATCAAGAAGGTTCTCCGGAATGGCAAGTATTATGTAGGACTGCGTCTGCATAACGAAGAGAATCTGAGATACTACAGCCTATACCGGATCTTATATGAAGCATTTGTGGACCCTTCGATCGGAGCGCAGGATTACATTATTCCGGCAGATGGGGATTATAAAAATCTGGATATTTCAAATTTGAAGAAAGTCAGCGCAAGTGAATTTCATAAGGTACATCCTTCTGGGAGAAAGAAAAAGATAACAAAGAAGGAATATGAAGAGATCTGTGAATTGAGAAAAAACGGATTGTCGTATCGGGCAATCGCGGCAAAATATAGGGTGTCGCATTATGTGGTCCAAAAGCTATTGCGAAATGGATTCTATACGAAAGGGGATTGATACCATATGCTTATAAAGCATCAGATAAGAAAGAAAAAGGGAAAACTCCTGGCGATCGGAGTTGCAATGGGGCTTATGTCCTGCACGATTACAGGATGTTCTGCGATTATTCAGCAGGAAGAAGTTGTCCTGGATATTCCGGAATATAAGGAAAGTGATCTGCCGGATGGAGTCTTTTTGAAGGTAGACGATACCTTCTATGCTCCCTATAATGAAGGAAAAACATACGGACAAACAGCAATGAACAGTTCTCCGGACCGGGTAATCTGGTACCTGGAGGGAGAAGAAAAGCATATCCCGACATTCAAAAACGGATATCAGATCGTATACAAAAACAAATCGGAACTGCCGGATCAGTTCAGCCTGGAAGGATTTGAATATGTCTGCGACAGCGTTGGCATAAAGGATATCCGGCTGGATGATAAGGGAAGATATACCTTATATGCAGCCACACTCAAAGAGGGAAGCGATGCGGAAACCGCATTGCAAGATCTGATCGGAGATACATCCGTGATCCTTGACAACGTGGATGGAAATCCCGTAAACAGCAACATCATCACCAGGACCGGATCGATCAATGGATTGGAACTGGGAAAGACTTACACACTGGGCTTTTACGTTGGTACGGAATACAGGGAGTGCCAGGTAAAGGCGGACACGCAGATCTATGTATCAAAAAGCGTCAACACGATCGTACATTACGAGCTGACGAAGAGCGGGTACATGATCCTACAGATGCCGGATCTTATGACTCCGGGATACTATGACATCGATAATTCCGGAGTTGTAAATTATACCGGAATCCTGGAGAACGGAGACAAATAGCATGCAGTCAGGGATGATTATTAAGAAAATGGCAGCAGGAAACTTTGGAATAAATGAAGTGATTGCAGCAATCGTGATCTTGATCTTTTTGTACAACATCAGACAGGGATATAAAAAAGGATTCCTGAAACAGGCAGCATTTTACATCAATACGGTGATCGCGCTGGTGCTGGCACCGATTGCAATGCCGGTTTTCATCACAGGCTTAAATGCGTTCGGAATCACGCATGAGCTGGAAAAGATGATTCAAGGGTACATTGATATGTATACATACAGCCATTCCATGGCAGGAGTCAGACTGGCTGAAATAAACGCAAGCAATGCAGCACTGATCTCACAGGATGAGATCACGAAGTACATTGTTGCGCAAAATGGGGGCATCATTGCACGAAATATCGTAAGGACCCTGTCCTATGCGATGGGATATTCAGCGATCCGGTTCCTTATGAATTTTTTGACGGTTTCAACAAAGATAATTACGGCATTCCCGGTGATCCATGAATGCGACAAAGCGTTGGGAGCTGCGGCAGCAGGAATTCTGACACTACTTGTTTTGTGGCTGATCCTTGCAGGAATTTCTGTACTTTCCTTCATTCCGCCGGTCGCATATGTCGATGCTATGTTATCGAACATTCCGATTCTTGCACAGATAAAATTACTTAATCCGCTGCAACTTCTTATGAGCGGATTGGAACATATTTCCCACCATTAACGAAAAAAGAGTCTGATCATTTTATCATTTGTGATCAGACTCTTTTTTCTTCCAGATAGCATAGTCCCGTCTTTTTATACCATCTGATGCGCATTACAAGGAGTTTTTTCTGCCAGCTGCTCAAATCCACACATTCTCTATGGAAAATGAGACAAAAGCAGGATAGCAAGTCTTTGGCAATACAGACGCACAGCCTAAAATCCACGCATCCCGTGTGGGATGTGACTATATCTGGAGCGGATTCGATCGAAGTCAACTATGCTAAAATCCACACATCCCATGGGGGATGCGACGGACTATTTATCAAGACAATTAAGTCGTTTTGAGCTAAAATCCACGCATCCCACGGGGGATGCGACCGAAGTAATGCCGTTTTTCTTACCAAGGAAGTGTGCTAAAATCCACGCATCCCACAGGGGATGCGACTCAGCAAGGGAAAAAAACAGCTTGAGGAGATCGCTAAAATCCACGCATCCCACAGGGGATGCGACCGCAAAATATAGTGTCTGCTCATGCAAAAGGCTATAGTTCGCACAAATATACTCTATTTTTTCTCATCCAACCAGATAGGATGAATAGAAAACGGGAGGTATTTTATCTTTTCCGGTGCGAATCGCCCAGGGAAATTCTGAGCACTTGAGGTTCGCACGTTTCACTCGTGATCATCTCCGCTCCGTTGCATCTATTGTACATGACAGCTCCTATGATGTCAAATGGATCGCTTTTCCAATAACAATCCGCTTCGCATCGTTTCAGTTTGTCTACAGAATCAGTGGACAATTTCCTGAAGGGCTGATATAATATGCTTATCAGTGTTTGTATTGTATATGTCAATGGATATTAGGTTCATAGCTCCTTTATGGGAGCTGTGGACCTTTTTTTGTACAAAAACTGAAAATCATTGAGAAGGAGGGCAGCAGCACTACTAAGCAACCAAAAAGAAGCGGGGATATGATCCGATCATATTCAGCTGTTGATCAAATAAAAAGGAGAAGAATTATGGAGTTTGATATTTTCGAAGGAAACATGGAACGATTAAGAGAAAAAATGAAAAAGATGGAGAAAAAGTGCGCTAAGCATGGAAATCCATTCCACTATGAAGAAAAGGGAGAAACATTTAAAATGGTTGATGTCTTAGTGCCTGGGACGAATGAGACAGAAAAAAGGGTACTTCGGTACATTGTAGTCGATGTCAGTGGATCTCCGATCATCAATAACTGGAAATTCATTGCATCCTGCACACATACAGCCTACGGGAACATCTTTGGAAAGGCATGTTGGGATGTTGAAATCCCGAAGAGATATTATCATTCGGATTGCGTATGCGAGCACTGCAACAGCCGGAGGATCCGAAAAGAGACCTACATCATAAAGAATGAAGAGACTGGTGAGTTCAAGCAGGTAGGAAAGAGCTGCCTGAAGGATTATACCAATGGAATGTCATCCGAAATGGTGGCAGCTTATATCAGCCTTTACGATGAGGTCATCAGCTATGAGGCACCACCGCTAGGCTATGAACATAAAAAACGCTATGCGGAGCTAAGGGAAGCATTGCTCTACATAGCAGAGACCATAAGACATTATGGGTATGTACGATCATCCGAGGAAGAGGCGGACAGCACAAAACGGATGTCTTACGGCTTTTATGCGGCAGATCATGGCTGGATAGATGGCAGATTATGCCAGGAGTACCAGAATGATATGGAGCGGATCAGCTTCACGTTCGATCTGGACGAAAACAAAGTGCTGGTAAAGGAAGCACTGGAGTGGATAAAGACGCAGGAAGAGGAGAATAACTATATGCATAACCTTAAAACGGTATGCCAGCAGGAATACATAGATTATTCAAAATGGGGAATTCTCTGCAGCCTGTTTCCGTCCTATTATCGGAGTCAGAAAAGAGATGGGGAAAAAGAAGAAACAGTGAAACGAAGCCAGTATGTCGGACAAATTGGCGAGAGGATCACCATTGAAGCGGAGGATGTCTCCGTTGTAGCCAGGTGGGACACTGTGTTCGGAGAAACACAGCTATATCAGATCCTTGGAAAGGATGGAAATGTGTTTGTCTGGAAAACCGGCACCAACGGAAGGATCCAGAGTCATTCGCTGATTCTCGGCACCGTAAAGGACCATAGAAAATACCATGGAATCATGCAGACGGAACTCACACGCTGCAAAACGATTCGGCTTTTGAAGCATGAAGAGAATGACTCAGAGGAATCCGGCGAAACGGGTGATTCGGAATCAGCAGCAGTGTAGAACAGTCGGGGCTTATCGCATCCCGGAAGAAAGAATACTTTCTTTCTTCCGGCTCATGTGATAGGATAGGATGAGAGGTGAACCTATGATTTATACATCGAAAGATGCCATAAAGGTGCGGGTATATGAAACATACCTTGCGAAAGAGAAAATGAATTCAGATCTCTTCGACTTCCAGGTCCGGCTTCCTAAATATCTATTACTGGAGACATATGCAGAGATAATGCACGCCATAGAGCCGGATTCCATGGTGGTTCAGTTAAGTAATGTCAAAATCATAAAAAATGATTTTGAAAAACTGATCGCTGGAGATCGGATTGAACCAGGGTTCCTGGCGGTAGGAGATGAAGTCTTTGAGGGCAACTACAAGGACTTCATGTTCAGCCTGGTCGGAAAAGAGGCAGAAACTGGAATTTACCGCATCATTAGTCCGTTTTTTGAAAAAAAACGTGTAAGAGGGTTCCAGTACCCCCTTATCGAATGATCCGGGAATTCTGGAACATTCGATAAGTATCGGAGTATCGGCAGACAGCAACAAAGTAGTTGAAATTTTACCTGTCAGAAGGTATAATACTACATAGTAGTTGTTCGATGTCGTAGTCAATGTCAAAGGAAAAAAGGTCTATATTTCCCATATGGGGGATATGGACCTTTTTTTGTTGAAAAAATAAAAAGAAAGGAGAAGCAGACAAAAAGATTTCGATGCAGCTGCAAAAATAAAAAATCAGGAGGAAAATATGAACAAGGCACCACGTTTTATGAAAGAATATGCAAAGTACAAGACTTTAAATATTCTCGGAAATGAACTGATGAAGGAGGAGTTCAAGAATAAGGGAACCAAAACAATCCGGGGAGCGTTAAGAGCCTATGAGAAGGGCATGATTACCGTGGATGAAACAATGAACCTTATCAATAACTGCTTTGAATAAGGAAGGAGATCAAAATGAGCTGTTCAATTAGAGTACTGACAAATGTAGACGAGTGGATGGAGTGGAGCAAAGAGACTTTATCGGATCCGGAGGCAAGAAAAAAGGCGGTTGAAGAGATCAGAGAATCGTTCAGGATAAATCTCGAAGAAGAATATCCGGGTGAAATCTGGTATGTCAGAGAGTGCATGCCGGATGTGAGTCTGGACAGCGATGAACTGATTTTTGGATTCGAACGTCCGGAGAAAATCTGTAAGACTGTAGAAAACTGGAATCTGAAAAGTACAAAAAACTGTATCAACCAGATGAAAAAAATGGAGGATCAGGCGCGTGATAAGGGATTTCAGACACTCTCAGCCTATCTGGAGTCTGCCATTAACGATGATGGAAATATCAGCGGTGTGTCCCTGTATTCATTGCGGAAAGCTTTGGATGCAGCAGACGATATGCTTTCCGCTGAATCACCATATCTGGCACAGATTCAGTACAAGGATATCAAAAGCGGGTATTCATACGATTATAAAGGTGTCCGCTTGGATCCGGAAGCAAAAGCTTATATTCTGGAACATCCGGAAGAGTACGTGCTGATTGAGATTGATTATGATTAAATATAGCAATTCCACTCAGAGAGGTAGTTTGTGTATGAATAGGAGGGGAAAACTATGGTACTGACACCAGAGTATACAAAAACATTGAATTTCAAAAAGGAACTGAAAAAACCGGACGAATGCAGCCTGGCGCTGTTTTTTGAAAAGATAAAAGAAGCCATCCGGTCCACGGATGACGGAGAGAAAGCATTAAGATCCATGGAATATTTCCATGCTGGAGGCAATCTGAAAATGATTCGCTCTGGCAGCAGAGAAACCTTCTATGCGGATATTCAGCCTGGAGGATGTGAAGGAATCTTGGTGTGCTTTTACTACTCGCCGGACGGAACAAGGGACACTGCAGCCTATATTGGATCTGCGAAAACCCTGGAAGAAGATAGTTCGGGATACATACACATAGGATCCATAGCCGGATTGTTTATCCGATTTGCCTATATGATCATGTACCTGAACTTCAACTAAAAAAGGAGGGTACAGAATGGTAAAGAGGACATGGTACCAGGATTGCTACAATGAAAAGAAGACCTGGGAAGTCGTAAAAATGAATGGTGCCTATTATTTGCGCCAGTACATCAATGAACGGCAATTCGGAAGAGGTCTTCGTACCACAAAGAGATACCTGGAAAGTACAGGAATTCTGGAGTTTGAAAAAATAAGATAATGAGCTGTCGGAAGACAAGGCAGCAGAAAGAGGAAAGTATGGCAAACTTTTATGAGCTGGCGGATCTCATATCCCAGAAAGCAGTCCAGGAACTCCCGAAGATCCTGGATGATATGGGATATGCAGGAAAATACGAGATTAAGAAAACGTGGGGAATCGATTACCTGTCAATCAATTCGAACTACAAGGTCGTTTCCAGAGCACTGAAAAGGGCAGAAGAGGCTGCTCACGGGGAAGCAGGACGCTTGATCAAAATCAAGCAGACAACATTTGCAGAACTGTGGGTGCCGGAATCAGAAGCCAAGACCCTGAAAGAAGCCTATGAAACGGCACTTCAGGCAGTCGAAAACGGCTGGAAAGTTGATAACGATCCGATTGTTGAAGTAAAATGCGCGGAAGACAATGAATACCGCGATGAGTATATTCTGGAAAAGCTGTAGAAAGATGGTAGGCTGGTGGTTCTTGATGGAATTACCAGACTGCCTGGTTTACTGAATTAAGAAAGCGAGGAAAACGAAATGACATTCGATGAAGCAAAAAAGCTGGAAGGATATAACTTTAAATTAAATGGAATTGAACGCCTGATTGATGATATCCGGAACAATTATATGAAGGACATGTATGAAGACGGAGAACGGTATATCGGAGTTGCTGTGTTGGAAATTGGATACATTGATATCGAAGTCAACATAATGACAGAGGAACAGGTTTCCAGAAAGCCGCATCCAGGAGACAAGACCCCTGTAATTGATTACTTCATTTGTCTCAAAAATGATGAATGGGAATCGGAAGGATACCTGGATTACAACATCCAGGTTGACTGGAATGCAGATGACTGGAAGGAACAGTTAGAAAAGGATATGTTTCAGGCTCTGGACGAGTACGTGAAGAAACACGGATTCCATTATAACCAGCCTAATTATGGGTGGATGCACAAGTCATACCAGGAACATATCGCAAAGAAAAATAAGTAATAAGGAGAAAAAATATGTATACGGTCAAATATGAAAAGTATTATAATGATTATAGAAAATCCCAGGAGGTTAAAACATTCCGTAGCTTAGAGGAAGTTGCTGACTGGTTATTTGGAATGGTCCGAGGCGAATACAGCAAATCAGTGCTTTTTTTTGTTGACTTGGACAATACATGGAGCAGAATTGAACGTCTGGATCCTAGCTGCATTCAGTCTGGGGACGGAAAATGGACGTACAGCGTTGAGCAGATCGAGAAAGATGGAGTGATCATCTATTCCTGCGGCACGTTTACGAATGGAATCCGGCATTGCAATGAGGAAGTTAAACAGTGGCTCAAAGAGTGCCGGAAGAGAAAGGAACATCCGCAGTTTAACTTCGGATAATCTGATATTGGCATTTCAAATCCGTCCGCTATGATATAGGACGGAATCTGGAATAGTGGCAGAATATAAAACCGGATATCGCCCGATATCTGCTACAAAGAAAGGGATAAAGCATGACAGAAGAAAACATCAGAAAAATGGTAGAGAAATATGAAATCAAAGATAACCGTGATGGACGTATTCGCGCTTATCATGTAAAAACAGACGAGGAAAAAAAACAGATTGGTGAGCATAAGGCTGAAATCCTGGCGTATCTGAAAAGGGAAGAGGAGAAGAAAAAAGAGGAGTATTTGAGAAAAACCTCTTTTTTCGAGTCGATTCCTGGGGTGAAGGAAATCCGGAAAGCCCGTGAGGAATGGAGGGATTACCAGTTTGAGTTCCAGAGAGCATTTGAGCGTGGAACCGGACGGTACCCGGACAGCCCTTCCATTGATGCAGCAGGAATTAAGAAACTGGAGGAGCAGTATCCGGAAGCGGTGTTCGCACTGGATATGGAATATAAAAAGGGCAGTGCCAATTATGAGTTGGCTGGCATTGCCGAAAAGGCTTATAACGCCTTATGCAATGGAGAAGCCTGGGAGGCAGTCAAAAAGCAGTACGATAAAGATAATGACGAATTTGTATTACGTCATGTATGGGATTGATTATAGGAGGTCTGGATATGATGAAGTGCGAAAATTGCAAATACTTCTTTTACGATTCTTCGGTAGGGATTTCGGAATGCGGACAGTATGACAACATGACCGAAGAAGAGACAGATAAGTATTATGTGGAGGGGGAAGCAAACTGTCCTTATTGGAAGGAAGATGATCAATAATGATCAATAAGGATAATGATAATGATTAACAGGTAGCAGAAGTTGACACAACAGCTGGTACATAGTATAATACTCATATCAGTAATTGTGTTTTAAAAATGTAAAGGGAAGATAAGGTTCATACTCTCTGCGGAGAGTGTGGACCTTTTTTTGTACCTACAAACAGAATTACTTTGACATAGATCCCCGAATATCCAGGCTGGGGACCTGGTTTATATAGATAGCAAACAGGCGGCATTACCCAAAGACTTTGAGGTCTGAGGGATGCTAGAAAAAATCCTAGAAGATAGGTCAGCGGAGATAGAGATCGATGCTGTATGTGGAGGTTTTTATGAATAAAAAAATAACATTTATTCTGATGGTAGCGGTGATGATAGCTATTATCAGCTCCCCTAATGCGTTAGGGAGAATTATGCGGAACATCAAAAAGGCAGCAGGAAGAGGAATAAATGCCATTCTTTCAAATAAGTGGACGGTATGTGCTTCTGTACTGTTGGTGGCAATAGTACATATCGCCGTGATGGCAGTTACAGCTCTGGTATTCGGATGGAGCGCAGGAAAGATCCTGACAGTAAAATTCGGAGACTGGGGATTTGCAGCCGGACTCGGCATGTATCCGGCAAGCTTTCACATCATGGTGCAGATCTTGCTTAGGATGAGAGAACGCGCTGCAACATGCCAGAATCCTGCATTAAAGCAGCTCATCCTTGAGACTGTAAAGACGTGGGGGGATGGCTACGAATGCACATCCAGACTATTTAAAAAAATTAACAAGAGCAAGTTTTACATTTATATTGTTCCAAGCATCATCAAGATGCCATACGAAATGTGGCTGGAACAGTTAGGAAAGCTTGCGTAAATAAATAACAATGTGAGATCGGGCAGAATGCGAAGTGCATTCTGCCCGTTTGCTTATTAAAATCAGGAGGAAATAACAATATGAAAATCTTAAAAGAAATGGAAACCGGATATGGAACAGGAAAATGGATTTTAGCTGACATGGGTGATGAGTTCTATGGATACGGAACCCCTACAGACTTCAAGTCCATATATGGACTTCCAGTCAATCAGTGTGGATCCAGAGCGGAAGTTATTGAGAGTCTGTCTTCCAGAGCATCATGCTGTAAAAAGACGCTTTCCAAATATCAGAGGGAGTTCAAAAAAAGCTTCTCAGAAGGTTGGAAACAGCTTATGCTTATAGAAGAGAAAGAACTGGAGATGCTGCTTACATTTGCCAGAACATTAAGAGGAAACGAGACAGAAGCGGCTAGTGTGTGTGAAAGCCTCACAATCAAGCTTAATGGAAGAATGCATAAGATCTGTATTCCGACCGATGAAAGTCAGTTAAACGAGCTTCTGGGGGATCAGAGAAGCGTTTTTGTTGCAGATTGGGAAGGACCGTATCCTATTTTGGATGACTACGTGGATATTCAAAAAATTAACCAGGACTTTCGGGAAATCAATGCTCAGGGGCTGGAAGAAGGAGAAGTAAGAGCTTTATTCCAGGCATCCGATCTTTCAGGAGAAGAAACGACAGAGAAAATTTTAAAAGGAGAGTATTTCCTTTTGGAACTTGGAGCTGATACAGATTCCTGGACGATGGGGCTGAAGCAAAAAGCTGCATTGGCAATTTGCTCCTCCTACCAGGCGATTCCGGCACTTGCAGAAGCCTTTGAAGCGAGTGGAGGAGAAATTCCGGATGAACTCATAGGCTACATTGATTGGGAACGTGTGTGGCGTGAATGTGTGCTTGCCGGATGGAAACTGGTACGTGATAATAGAACCGGAACATACTGGGTATGCAATATCTAAACGAAAGTAGTGAATAAATAAGAAAATTTTGGTATAATAAAAAAAACAGAAAAGGAGATGGATATAATGACTAATACAGAAGCTTGGGATTATGCGATCGGAATGATTAGGGTAGATGGACTTGAGCCTACTGCTGATTTCAAAGAATACATTGAAAAAGAAAAAAGTGGAAAGGTAACCATGGAGGATGTAAAGAAATTTTTGGATAAAAAATATAAAATGAAGGAGTCTGCCAATGCGTGATCCATATTTGTATGAAGACAGTGATGTGTTAAAAAACAAACTGGATATCAAAACGCAAGATGGACTAAATGATGCAGAGGCGGATTATGTGGTATATCGCTTAAAAGATTTAGCAATGAATCCGTTGCCTGGAGAGTATGATACTAAACATCTTTTAAGGATGCACTATTGTATTTTTCAGGACTTATATGAATGGGCGGGAGAACCGCGTACTATTGCCATTTATAAGGAGGAAGATGTCCTTGGAGGTATGTCGGTAGAATACTCTGATCCATCTGATATTCGAAAAGATATCCATAATGTCCTTTTTAATATGAGAAAGAAGCCTTGGAAAGATATGGACAGAAAACAGGTAACAGTCGAATTTTGTGATTCTTTAGCACGATTATGGAAGGTACATCCCTTCCGGGAAGGAAATACTAGAACAACAATAACATTTTGTTGCCAGTATGCAGATTCAATCGGTTTAAAAATCAACAGAGAGCTGTTTGAGAAAAACAGCGGATATGTTCGGACAGCACTTGTGGCATACAATGCATATTTTGCTGATGGCAGTAATTTTTCCAAAAAAGAATATTTGGAGAAAATAGTCTATGATGCAATAGGCGAATGAGTGATTCAAAAAATCTGCAGAGTAGAAATATTCTGCAGATTTTTTGTTCTATATAGAATTTATAAAACAGATTGCAAATAACAGTCGTATGGAAGATACAAAAGGAATGTCGGTAAGTTATGTATAAGGTCGGTGTCAATATTGACACCGTGAGAGGTGTCGATAGGGTCAAAGGAGGATAAGAAAGATATGACAAAGATTTTATCAGTATCTGATTTAAAAAATTATAATGAAGTCTTAAAAAATTGTCATAAAGGAGAACCAATATATCTTACTGAGAATGACAAAGTACGTGTTGTAGTTATGGATAGCGAGGATTATGTGCGCGATCGAGCAGAAAAAAAACTTCTGATGAAATTACAGAAAGCTGAAGAAGCGGTGAAGGATGGCGAAGGCTGGTTGAGTTTAGCTGAGGTGAAATCACTTGTGAGGGAGTAGTAGATAATGAATATAAGCAGAGAAAAAGACAAACGCTATAAAATCAGCAAATTAGCAAAAATAAGGAATAGGCACTTTACAATATTTCAGAAGAATGATATGCTAAAAACGTAGACATCATTCTGAAAAGAAGATGTCTACGATATCCGATTCGACATTTTTCGGGAAATAGCCTCTGCAAAACAGGGGCTATTTTTCCGTTTTATGGTAAAGCACTGGGATGTGTACATTATAAAAACACTTGCAAATCCAGTGCTTATCGATTATAATATGAGTATCAGTTTTTGTTCTTGAATCGTTTACGGAGTATTAAGTCCATTTATCTCAAAAGGAGATAGTGGGCTTTTTTTGTACCCAAAAACAGAAGGAATGAAAGCTTTCATATAGACCCCTTAATCATCCAGACTTAGGGGACCTGGTTTATATAGAGTAACTTATTAACAAGAGCCAATGGCTCAGAAGCACCCGGTATTACCCAAATATAAAAATAAACATGGATATCGGAGAAAATCCTATGTGTAAAATACATAGGTCAGCGGAGATAGTATCAAGAGCTGACAGGAGAATATATGAGAACAGTATTATTATGTAAAGTAGTAACTTCCGACAAATTCAACACTGAAAATGAGTTTGAGAGCAGCATGGAGCTTGCGCGCTGCTCTTCAGCGGAGCTTGCCGATAAAGCCATTGAGTGGCTGACAGATGATGATGGATGGGATGAAGACGACCTTGAAATCATCATAGAGGGCAAAGACATACCTTTCGATGCCGTAGACATTGACGGCGAGATCGTGAAGCTTGAGGATAAAATAGATGTGGTTGATCTCGATACGATTTATGAGATCAACTGCGAAGATGAAATTCTCGCACGCTGCTCCTCAGAGAGAATTGCGAAAGAGGCAATGCAGAAACTCATCGAAGACGGAGGTTGGTACGAGGAGTCGCTGGAGATCACGGAATTAGAGTTGAACGTAATCCGGATCAACGATAAAGTGATTCATCTCGGTGAGTCGGAAGATGACGAATCCGATAATGTCAACGGATATCACGCAAGATGTGATGGAACTGTGACATTAAGAAATGCAGAAGACGGAGCAGCTATCTCCGAGATGAAGAGAGGGTTGAACAAAGTATTGAAAAAATATTTTGTCAACTACGATTTTCGTCTTGACGGAGATTATATTGACCTCTGGATAGAGGATCGGTACGAAAAAGAGTATATTATGGAACTCCTTAATACACTTTCTCCGTACATCACGAAAGGCAAATTTGCGTGTGTCGGACAGGATACCAGTGCATGGAGATTTGTCTTCAATCCGGAGGAAAATCAGTGGAACTGCGAAGAGGGAAGCATCGTGTACGGCTTTGGAAGCTATACAGATGAAGCCTTAATCGAAGAAATGGAAAGGAGGGGATATAAAGTAACAAAATAATCGACACGTATGGAAATCATCATAGTGATAGGAAAATCACCATGGAAGAATAATCATACGATACGATCATTTCCTGGAGAGGAGAAAGGGCTGTCACATTGTGGCAGCCCTTTTTGCGTGATAAGAAGAAATAAAATTCTGGAATCACAAAGGATCATCAGTTCACGGATGCAATAATTTGAAATTGCAAAACAGACTGGAAATTGCTATAATGGAGACAGATCGTGGCAGCAAGCGGTCTACCCTTGTCAAATTGCTGCAAAGGAGAAGAAACCGAAAGGGCAGCCTGTCCCGGTTTCTTCTTTTTTGTTGCGAAAACCTAGCCTTGGTCATCCCCTGGTCCTGCTGCCGCCGCAAATATTCGCCTTATAACAATACTCATAACATTCCAACCTCACAACCCCTATTATGTAATATATTCGCCTTATATCATTAAGGAATACCCATTACCAGCCTCGTTCCTTCTCTCCCCGCATCCATTTTCTCTCCCTTCCACTGCTCGATAATTTCCTTGTGGCAGCCTCTATTTTTTGTCGAATTTTTTTATTTTGTATTTTTTTCTTGTGTGTTTCATTATTTCTTTTATTTATTTGCGCGCCCCTTTTGCGCCTGGCGGCGGATATAAAAAATGCTGAAAGAAAAGAATTCGAAAAGATAAGAATGCAAGAATTTAAAAGGATGAGACTGGAAGGGAGTAGAGGGAGAGCAGTACCGGCATGGAGCCACCAGGAAATATCTGCGCCCGCAAGGGCAGCAGGAGTGCGTAGAAAAGTCAGGTGCATTTAGAGGGAAGTCAGGGCAGCAGAAGGGAGATGATGGTGTGTGTTCCTTAGTGATATAAGGCGAATAAGTTTTACATAACTGCCACTCTCCTGTTTTCGGGTGCCTGGGGTAAAATGTCAAGTAATTGCATGGATATTATGCGATTATTGGCAAAAATTATTGCATTTGCTTATATCCTGACCTATAATAGCCATATCATATTCTGAGGGGGACTGCTATGGATGCTCTCGAATTCCGCATGGAAAAGATCATCAACCATATAATTTCCACGACCTATCCGGACAAGCATTTCGCCAGGCTGCATGTGGTCTTTCTGCGAAAGGATACGAAATCCTTCCACGGAACCTATGATCCGAAAAAGCAGCTTGCCAGGATCGGTAATCTCTCCAGATCACCGGCGCACATCATCGCAACTCTTCTGCATGAGGCGGCACATCACTGTGAATTCCTATTATCCGGACAGACCGGTCACCAGAGGTCCTTCTATCTGATCTATCACGATCTCATGGTCTCTGCGATCCGTATGGGGCTTCTTTCCTATGAGGCGGTAAAGGATGTCTCGGATTCTGCTTCGATCCGGCAGCTGGAACGATACTTTGGACCAATTACGGAGACTGCGGATCCAACCTTCCGCTATCTGCCGGGGAAAGCGCTTCTTTATGCGTTCAATGGATTTTCCCATAAGGACACCCTGAAGCCTCGCGGATATCATTACAATTCCAGGGCGAAAGCCTGGGAACGCGTCATCGATCGCTCGGCGCTCAAGGATGAACTCTCTTTCTTACGGTCCCTTCCGGGTATCATTCCCTACACTACGGATGATTTCCTGGATCTCACGGTTCTGGCTTCCATTGTGGTCTCCGGAGATACCTATTCCAAAAAGGATATTCTCCGGTCTCTCAATTTCTCGTACCGGAAGAAACTTCCCGGAACGAACCACAGCGGCTGGATCAAATATGTCCGATCGGAAGAAATCCCGGACTACAAAAATGCAATTCAGATCTTACAGGGAACCCCTGGGATCCTTGTTAAGGTCCGCTATTAAATGCACGTTCCCTGGATGGAACCTCTCAGCAAATACGAAAAGAAAGGCTTACTATGAAAAAAGAAAAACCAACTCACAGCACTGATGCCAGCTCATCACAGAAGTATACGATCCCGATCGTCACGGAAAAGGAAGCCAGGATCCGCATCATCAAGGATTTCCTAATCTTTATGCTCCCGATCCTGCTGCTCCTTGTGATTTTCCGCTTTTTCTTTATGATCGGTCTGGTCCCCTCAGAAAGCATGTACCCGCTCATGACTACGGATTCTGCCATCATCGCAAACCGCATTGCTTATGATTTCACGGAACCAAGCCGGGGAGATGTGATCATCTTCCGGAACGGCTCCAGCTACATGACAAAGCGGATCATCGGAATTCCAGGAGATAAAGTCTCCATCCAGAACGGCATCGTCTATATCAATGAGCAGCCGGTCACGGAAAGCTATCTTTCCCCGGATGTCCACACCTTGCCGCTAAATGGACGGAATTATTTTGAGGTCCCAGACAGCAGCTACTTTGTCCTGGGCGATAACCGGGAACACTCCTACGACTCCCGTGCATGGGATGATCCATACGTTCCCATTGATCACATTGCAGGAAAGGTCCTTTGCGTGTTCTCCCTTCACCCGGTTTCCTACCGGGGTGTGACGGAGATTGCGATCGAACCGATCCACTCCGGTGCTCCGGCTTATGATCCGGATAACATCGTGACGGAAGCGACCGGGACGGCAGCAGGAACAGATTCCCTTACGCCAGACCCGAATTCGGCAGCGACACTCCCCGTGGAGACGATCGCACCGGAAGATGTGACAGAACCTGTCACCGAAGAGGAAACATCCGAAGAAGCCTCTGGAGAGACGGCGGCAGCAGAAGAGAGCAGTGCTGATTCCGAGACAGACAGTACCGCAGAAACGGAATAGGAGAGAAAAAACATTATGATCAGAAAAAAAGCTATCATTTATTTATGCAGCCTTGCGATTGCCACTGCCGCATTTTCAGCCGGCTGCACCAGGCTTTCGGAAGGATCCGAGAATTCAGACGTATCTTTTGAAGCGAATGCCGAAAACCTGGAAGAAGGATCCGTTGCAAAAGCGGAAAATTGTGTGAAGAACTTTATCAATGCCATCAACACCCAGAATTTTGACGGAATCGCCGATATGATCTACCTTCCGGAGAATGCATTCGTGTCCGATAAGAACGTAGAGTGGTATCTGCAAAGAAGCGGCGTGTCGGACATTACCGGTGTCAAAATCAAGAATTTTGACGTGGAGATTTCCGATGGTGCTCTGACGAAGGATGCGACCGTTTACATCAATAAGTCTGGCTACCAGTTTTCGCTTGCCATGGATGCAGACAATCAGTGGAAGATCGTCATGAATGATATGTTCGTTGAAAACTGGAGCCTAAAAGTTCCGAAAGGCTGCACGATCACCGTGGATGGCGTGGATGTGGACCAGTATAAGATCCCGGCTACTGCGATTGATGTGTATGATACCTATACCTTCCCGGCAATCGCCAAACAGTCCGTTCAGGTTGACACGAAAAGCTCCCTCTTCGGAAGTTTTACACAGACGATCACACCAAGCGCCGATTCCGAAACGGTACCGCTCATCTGCAAGATCAACGATGCGGAAACTACCAACATCCTGCGTCAGATCCAGAACGTCTGGAACGCCCTCTATACCGATTATACGAACGGGGTAGACATTGAGTCTGTAAAGAAATACTTTACCGATGACTTTGATAACAGCGTCATCACGGATATCATGTTCAATTATTTCCAGGCTCTGGAAAAACCCGCAGAGAGCGAGGATCAGGTATCGTACTCGAATTTTTATATGAAGGAAGCGATCCCATGGACTACAAACAATTATGGTTGCGCGATCCTCAACACATCCGACTCTGTCCTCGTAAACTTTGGATATCGTCTGGACTTCACCTCCACAAACGGTGGTTCATACACGCTGAAAAAAATCAGCCAGATTACGATGGCATACGACTCTGCAGAGTCCACTTATAAGATCAAGCAGGTCAATGATCCCAAACTTTTCTACAACAACGACTACACATTGAATGATTATTGATATGAGGTGATCTCTTGAAAATACCATCCGGGCGGGACGATCGCGTCCTCAAATATAATCAGATTTTCGCAAAACGTATGAAAGCAAGAAGACAGGAATGTTCGATCAGCCAACAGAAACTTGCAAATGCTATCGGAGTGCAGCAGCCGGCAATCTCAAGCTATGAGTCCGGATTGATCTTTCCCCAGCCTCAGAAGCTGGTTGCGATTTGCCTTTGTCTCCAAACTTCGGCAGATTATCTGATTGGATTATCCGATGATCCCAAGGGACCGTCTTCGATAAATTCCAATTTCATCCAGTCCGTCTATGATCTGGATGAATGCTTTTCCTATAATCCTTAATCGTATGGGAGATATCTTGCATTGCCATGAAAAATAACAGAAAAAACACAGACCAGAAAGATGGAAAGAAAGAAGCCCGATATGTGATCATCCGGCTATTATTTGCCATCAGCAGCTTTATACTTGCGATGTGGTTTCTCTATATGTGTGCCGCATATGTGATCCAGACGGTTGATGAGTCAATCCTGAAGCAAAAATATGAACAGGCTGGAACCGTCACAGCAACACTTTCCGATGCTTTAGAGGAGAACATAGAATCGGATGAAACAGCCCCAATTACCGATGCGCAGACAGGGGACGGAAAGCAGCTGGAGCCGATTTCCAGCTCGGCTGCCGCAGAACTTTATCTGAAACAGCCGCAAAAACAGTTTGATCATGCCGGACTCAGCGCAAGCAACCGGGATTACCGATTCTGGATCGATATTCCGGGAACCAGGATCAGCTACCCGGTCGTGCAGTCCCAGGATAATACGGATTATCTTAAGAAAAATTTTGATGGGACCAGAAGAGGCAGTGGTTCGATTTTCATCGATGCCGGAATCCGGGACTACCAGAAAACCAGAAATCTCATCATCCACGGGCACGATATGAAGAGCGGTTCGATGTTTGGCACCCTGTCCTCGTATGGCAGCCTGTCCTTCTATAATAAGCATCCGTTCATCTATCTGTATACTCCGGATTCTACTCTGGTGTACCAGGTATTTGCCGCATATGTGGTTCCAAAAGACATTGATACCAATCTGGTATATCGGATTGCATTTGCAAACACAGAGGCATATGAAGCGTTTCTGGAAACCTTGACAGAGCGCTCCGTGATTCAGACCGGGGTCGTTCCATCCAGCGACCGTCAGATCCTTACCTTATCCACCTGTGCCAATCGCGGAAAAAACCGGTTCATCGTTCATGCGATCCGGTACCAGTAACTCACAAATCAAGAGAGGAGAGTTCGATGAAAAAGCGTTTGAAGAAAAAGCAGTTCAAAAAAGCAAAAACCGCAGAAAAAAAGATTCCAGGAATCTGCGATCATATCTGCCCGATCTGCGGGCGGCACTTATTTAAAATCAAGGATCATTTTTTGTGCTCCGTCTGCCACAAGTTCTATTCTCTTTCCGAAACCTCCATCTCTTCGGATCCGTTGATTTCGGAAGAGCAGAAGGAAATCATAACTGCATATAAGCTTTATCATATGTGTTAGGTGCTTCCCAAAGCCTCTGGCATATTTATGATCGTATCAAAGCATCCCGTTTGAGTTTCGCGCAAACCGGGATGCTTTGATTTTTGTCTATATTTGCATGGTTTTTCTGTGAATATTGTCATTTTTGTTGACAGGAAACGATTTCTATTATATCATTTAAACAGTTATAAAATATTAAATAAATTTATAGAAGGGATGCGTTCGCATGAGTGAAAATACACCCTACAAGTATTTGGATTTCCATGTTTGGGGCGATTATGCGCTCTTTTCCAATCCTATTACATCGCTGTCCGGAGAACTGTGCAGCTATCAGGTACCTACTTTCAGTGCATTAAGAGGGATTACAGAATCCATATACTGGAAGCCTACAATTTCATGGAGACCAGTTTCTGTACGCATTATGAATCCGATCCGATTTGAAGCGCGTTCAAGGAAACTGCCGAACTATTATGGTCCCGGATGCGATCTGGGATACCGTACCTATCTAAAAGATGTTTCCTATCAGGTACGTGTTGCGCTTAATTGGTCCTTGGATGAAAATTACAAGGAGGACCGAAATTTTGCCAAACACATGGAAAGCGCAAGGCGCTGGACTGAGCGAGGCGGCAGGATGCCGATCGTACTTGGAACCAGTGACTGCACAGGATATGTGAAGCCTTGTACCTTTGGATCCGGAGCCGGCTACTATGATGGAATCGATATGTCCATGGGGCTGATGTTTCACTCCCATACCTATCCGAACCAGGCATACAATAAAGCGACAACCAAAAAACTCACAACGAATATGTGGAACTGTGATATGAATAACGGCATTATTACATTCCCGGATCCAAAAGATTGCCCCATTCATCGCGTCCTTCATGATGCAGAGCCGATCTGGGTCAAACCAAAACAAATTGAAACACAGACAGAATAGAGGAGCATAGCAAATGAATCTATTATATGATCTTGAAAAAGTCTACGATTCTAACAAAGATAAGATTGGTGAAACAATCGTTGTCAACGAGAAAATCAACCGAACAGCTATCCTTCTTCCAATTTTCCATTCCCTCATGTCAGGACATATTACTGTCTCCATCGACATGCAAGGAAATTTTCTGGATGTTGTTTTCGCCGGTCCGGATGACGATATCAAAACGATCATTCCCGTAACCTTGGATTCTGATTCGAGAACCAGCGGAATTGCCCCCCATGCACTCAATGACCGCATCGATTATATTACTGGAGATTTGAAATCCTATTATATTCTAAAAGATGGCGGAAAATCCAATGAGAACCGGCATGATGCCTATATCAAACAGCTTGAGAAATGGGCGGAGAGTCCATTTGCCACACCGCAGGTACAGGCTGTACTGGAATATACCTCCAATCATTCTCTCATAGAAGATATCGCATCTCGTGGATTATTACTTCAAAAAGATGGTGGATATTTTGACGAATCACAGAAAATACGAAACACCGATATTTTGAGTTGCAATGTCCGTTTTATCGTTCAAGGGGATGACTCTGCAGATTCAGATTATATTCCGGAAACATGGCTTGATCCTACGATGTATCGATCCTATATTGAATACTATAATAATCTGATCGATCAAACATTTCCGCATGATTATTGTTACGTTTCCGGGGAAAATATTCCAATCACATTAAAGCACTCTAATGGAATTCGGGCTACATCCGATTTTGGTAAGCTGATCTCATCAAATGAAAAGCTCCAGATCGTGTATTCATCAGAACGATATTTATCTGCCTCCGATGTTGCCACGATCGGATATATCACATCCTGTAAGGCACACAATGCTCTGAAATGGTTAATCGCGCTGCAAGGGCTTTCTTATAATGGAAATGAGGATATTTCTCTTGCCTGGCATGATAATGGATCTCCAATCGTAATTCCATTCTATGCCAATACTCCGAATACCTTCGGAAAAAGCATGGCAAAAAGCTTTTCTAATCGTACCGAGTATCTGGAAGCGATGGACGAAGCGTTCAATCAGATTTTCCAGGATAACGAGGATTCATGCAATGGTGTGATTCATTATCTGCAGCTGGGTAGTTCCTTAAAGGGAAGCCTTAAAGGAAGGATATCTGTTCTGGATTACAGAATTATCACAGCTCAAGAATTTTATAAAAATATCTTAACCTGGCACAAAACTTATTTTTGGTATCTGAGCTATGGCTCCTTCGATTTTGTCGGAGCACCATCCGTATATGATGTCGTAAGGGCAGCATATGGACATGAAGATTCCAAAGGGCAGTTATCCGTTGCTTCGAAAGCCCTTGTGGCAAAGGCAATCTCACGAATTAGTGATTGCCTCATTGAAAATCGACCACTTCCGGCAGATATACAGAAGAATCTTTTCGCACATGCAACGCATCCGGAGCACTACAAAAATGCTTGGAATTCTGTATTTACGATTGCCTGTGCCGTAATAAATGGAACCAAATTCAAAGGAGGAGAGATCATGCTCGATTATGATCGTACCGACCGAGATTACCTCTTCGGTCGTTTGCTTGCAATCGCAAACTACGCAGAGCGCAAAACCTTTACAAGTACGGATTCCGGTCGCGAAACAAATGCGATCCGCTATATGTCGGATTTTGTCAAACGTCCTGCAACTACATGGGAACAGCTTTTCCGCAAGTTGCAGATTTATCTGAGAAAGCTTAATAAATACGGATCAAGCGATGGAGAATACTACAAAGATATGATCAATGGTATCCTCTCATCCATGAATCCTTCTGACTTCACGGACACGCCATTGGGTGCCACATACCTTTTAGGCTATTCCAGTCAGTCGAATTATTTTTCAAGAAGAGACTACGCAAGAAGCAATGCAGCCGGCACAGATTCGGCTTCTAGTGAATCAGAGAATACAGAAGTATAAGGAGTTCAGTCATGAGAAAATATGATTTTGTCGCATTATTAAATGTTAAAAACTGCAATCCAAACGGGGATCCTTTGAACGAAGGAAAGCCGCGCACAAATCTTGAAGGATATGGAGAGATTTCCGCTGAATGCATCAAGAGAAAACTCCGCAATCGTTTACAGGATATGGGCGAATCGATTTTTGTGCAGAGCCAGGACCGCTGTGATGATGGCTATGATTCTCTGCATGCAAGAGCTGCGGATGTTTTAAAAAATGAATTCAAGGATGGAGCTGTCGATAAGATCACAGCCGCTGCTTGTGAGAAATGGATCGATGTGCGTTTGTTTGGTAATCTGTTCGCATACAGCGGATCTAAAATTTCTGTTGGCATTCGCAGTGCCGTAACGATTGAGCACACCATCAGTACAGATGTTGTCGAGATCAAGGATATCCAGATTACAAAATCCGTAAACGGAGAGAGTACCAAAAATGGCAAACGCGCCAGTGACACAATGGGAATGAAGAGTATCGTTGGCGATGCAGTATATGTTCTCCGTGGCAGCATCAATCCGATTCGTGCAGAGAAAAACCACGTTACAGAGAAGGACATTGCTCTCTTTAAAAAAGCTTTATGCTCCTTATTTGAAAACGATGAGTCTTGCGCACGTCCGGCTGGAAGCATGGATGTAAAGCAGGTATACTGGTTTACTCAGGATGAAACAGACTATATTTCTACCGCAAAAATCTTCAATTTAATGGATATTGATCGCAACGGCAATGTCACACTGAAAGAGATTCCGCAGTCGGTAACCTTAGAAGAATTGGTATAATTTCACCCACAAGGTGCGGATTCAGGCATGGAAATGGTTCCTCCAAACGCAATCGATTCTCTGACGTTTTGCCATCAATCATTATGGTTGATGGCAAAATGCTGAACCGCAACAATATCAATCATGTTGCGTGGATTTAAGAATTTATTATTTTACCACAGTTGCATATCTTTTCTGGCAATTGATTTTGCTATGGCATTACTTGCCCTAGCTCAGTAAATGGAATGAAACTTTTAAAAGTATATGGAAATCCGACAGGAGAGAAGATTTATCACAATAATATAAAAGAAAGAGACTGTGAATCATGTGTTTCACAGTCTCTTTCTTTTTCCAATTACAGATTTTCGGCAAGCAGATGAATCCTTGTAACAATCCCCCAGAAATCCTCCATCTCCGGATTTCCACTCTCGTTCTCCCAGGCTTCCATCTCATCTACCAACTCAATATCCAACCAGGCTTCCATTTCATCCGCATAGTTTCTTAATTCATCCGCAAGATCACTGGAAGAGAGTTCAGATCTGGCAATGAGCTTTTTATCCGCTTCTTTATATGCTTTTAAGATCTCATTTCCTCCCGTAAGATCACGCTCGCTTGCAGCCAGTGCAAAAGCAAAAGTCCACTGTTTGATCTTTTCCTGAATGCTACCAGCCAGGATCACATAATCATGATACCAGTAAATGGCTTCTGCATTTCTAAGCAGCTCCTCAGAAAACCCTTCCGTTTCTGATAAATTTTTCCTGCACTTTTCGATAAGAGTTTTACAATCAGCTTCCGTTTCCGAAATAAGACGTAACAAATGGCGCAGATTCGGATGCTCTGTTTTTCCGCATGACTGCTCGTTGGCAATATGGAATAACTCCTGCATTTTAGGTGTGAGTACTGTGACCGCGCAGATGTACTCCATGGATGCGGTGCTTTCAAAATTAAGGTTTGTTGTGTTAAAATAGTTCATAAGATGTTCCTTCCTTTCCGCCAAAATGACTATAGATTGATTTTTATTTACACCTCTATTATATCTGTAGGGGAAATTTCTGTAAAATTCCAAGAGTCTGCGGATAATAGAAATGGGACTTTTTTCATAAGCTTAATAAGCCTATTTGCGTTATTATGTGCTAAAATATGCATATGTGTTTTATATTTAAAAATAGCATCCTAAATGCGAAATTTTTCATCCAAAGTTGCTGTCCTATCGGATCATCTGATCCAAAATCCAACCATACATTATAAAAATACTTGCAAATTCAGTACTTATCGATTATAATATGAGTATCAGTTTTTGTTCTTGAATCGTTTACGGAGTATTAAGTCCATTTATCTCAAAAGGAGATAGTGGGCTTTTTTTGTACCCAAAAAACAGAAGGAATGAAGACTTTCATATAAACCCCTTAATCATCCAGGCTTAGGGAACCTGGTTTATATAAAGTAACTTATTAACACGAGCCAATGGCTCAGAAGCACCCGATATTACCAGGACATGGCTATCGGATAAAAATCCTATGTAAAGCATACATGGGTCGGCGGAGATAGGATCAAGAGCCGATAGGAGATATATGAAAAAATTAGAAATGAGAAGATTTGATCTTGCCGCAATGGATAGCACCATCGGGTATCATGGTGCGATTTTCAAAAACCTTTCACAGAGGGAGGGAAGCAAGGTAAGATGGCTCGAAGACGAGCCACGGTTCCTTCTCATAAGTGACTGGGGGAATCGCTTTCATCTCGTCAATTACGATGGGGTGGAAAATGACCCTGTTGATATTCCAGTATTGGCGGAAATCTATCATCAGATGGAAACTGTTGGTTCGACACGGAGATATATAGAGTGGGTAGAAGACCCACACCGTGTCAATTCCGACTTTTGTGGGCGTTGGTGTGCCGATGATCCAAATAAAGATTGGGTTCTCCATGGAGGAATCTGGTCAATAGATCGCGAAACTTATTTGGACAATCCGGAACGCCTCAAAGAGAAGTCTACATATTATTTTGCAGCCCTCTACAACGCTTTACGGAGATACGCCGAAGCAGTGGACGAGGGGTTCACTGTCTTTGAACGGAAATGGCGTTCAATAAACACTGAAAATATAGACGGTTTCATAGTCTTTTTGAATGAAAATAAAATTAGATATGAAACTATAATAGATGCCAATAACCAGGAACAACTTCATGTTTTGGTGTCGGAAGAAGAGTGGGGGAAACTTATGGCGGTCATTCTTTAATGACTGCCCGTCCGAACGGGTCAAATATGCTTACTGAAAAGCTGTCACTTTTGTGGCGGCTTTTTTATTGCAAATTCCTGAGATTTTTTGCACTTTTTTTCATTTTACCACTAACTATTCGATAAATTAGTGTTTCACGAATAGTATGAAATGTGTAAAAAATGTGAACAGATCCGAAAATACTCTTCTATTCGGTACTCTTCACACTTAAAATGGATAATTGCATTTACATATTCTTTAGTTGTATTGTAACACGTTTTCAAAATAATGCAACTATATTTTCCCTCATAATCTATTTTTATGCATAAAAAAGGCTGCCACGATGTGACAGCCTTTTTTTATTTAACAAACTATTTTTCGCATCGGGAAGTATTCTTCCCAACTATACCACTGGTCATCAACCATATAGTTATGTTCAAGGACAACACCAAGTAATCCCCCTTTGTCGGAGTACGGGTGTGCCCATACTCCTTCATCTCCTTTTTTAAAAAATCCTTTCGGAAGCTCGATACCATAAATGGCATCGGTTCCTACCTTTAATGCCTTTCTGTAGTATTTTCTTAAATAATCTAATTTTCTCATATTACTCCATCGGCTCTTGATACTATCTCCGCCGACCTGCTTCACTCGCAGGATTTTTTCCACTATCCTTCTCTTAAGGTAATAGCGGTCATCTTCTGAGCCTGTTCCCAGGCTCATCTGTTAATCGAGTTGCTATATAAAAAACCAGTGCCTCCCCTTTCGCGCGGGATCACTGGTAATAAAAAAATAATGCTCTATCAAAAAAAGCTCATTTATCTCTGCGTTAATTTACATAAATGCGTACACTTTCCCCAGTAGGGTCAAGCAACACAAGTAATCCAAAAAACACATAGAACAATGAACTGATATAATCAGTATATACGGGATGAGGAATTTTTGCAATATCTTTTTTATAAATTTCTCAAATATTTCCGGAAATTATTTCCTAACTCTCTCAGATCAGACTGGAGGATTCCCTCTTTTTGCCAAAGAAAAAACTCCCCAGTATTTTATACCAGGGAGTTCCTCACTGCATCAAAGGGTCCTGCTGCCCTTCTTTTTATCTTCTTTTTCCTTCTTTTTCCTTATCCTTTTCCGTTTTTCTGCTCCGTCTCTTTCATCTTCCTTCACCACCATCTTCTGCCCCATCGCCATCCATCAAAGATAACTCTGGTACCAAGGAAGAGAAAGTGCGGCAGCAGTAATGATGATTATTCCATCAGCTCTAACTGCCCCCTCTCTCTGGTGAAAAGATACGCATGATCAGACAAGCATTTTGCCGGGTCCAAAAATGTGTTGTTGACATCAGCTACCATGGTATTCATATCTTCCGCCGAGTTTACATCTGCTTTAAGAAGAATGCATTCATCAACGCTTGCCGGAAAAACAATTAAGTCGCTCTCCAGCTGATCTGCGAAGTCCTTTAAGATCCCCGGATATAGAATGCAACTTGCCCCAAAAATCCCCTCTTTATTGGAGATGACATAGGTTTCCGGCACGAAGCAAGCTGGGGTATAATACTGCTCTAAAATATGAGACGGTATCTCTTCTCCGAACATATCCTTAAGAATTTTACGCATAGCGTCTTCCATTGAGAGGATTTCTGCCGGACTTTCCCTAAGCATGTTGTCCATCGCTGCCGCTGCCAGTGTTTCGATATCCACTCCCCAGTCTTCCATCTGTACATAGGTTATCTGAACCATTCTGCTTCCGAGATCCAGATAGAATACCTCTGCAAGATCCACATGAATAATATGAGGACGATTTTCCAGTAACGTCTTATTGTTATCTGCGTTGATCAACCGAAAGCGGATTCTTTCTTTGGCTGTCTCAAAATCTCGCATCGCCCAGATTATGTCGATCAGCTTCTTCTTTTCCTTTTCCTGATCGATATAGATTCTGACAATATCACTTGCCGTCATCTCCACCATATTGATATCTTCAATATACTGCTCGTCAACATCGTCAATATAAAAGATAACAACCGCCGGATCGGACTCTTTCTGAATTCCAATTCCGCGCCAGATAATGCCATTATCTTTCTGGATCTCCTGCTCAGTAATTGCATATCCTTTTCCCAGAAGTTTTTTTACATGCTCCATGACACTATTTCTGTATTCTTCAAATTTTCTCATATAATCTACCTCTTTCTATAATATTTATCTGGCATCCATATAAAAATTCCAGATCTTTTTCTAATCTGGAATTGATATACTCAATGCATCTGCAAAGGGTAATAACTTACTCTTCGCTGGTCCTATCTGCTTTCTGTTGTTCTCTCCTCTCTTATGCGTTTTTTAGGTTGCGCCTTGTGCGCTTCTGCCCTCCTTTTTAAATATTTCAGTTTTTGCACAAAAAAAGGTCCACAATCCCGAAGGGATCGTGAACCTAATTTCCATTTACACACATTCAAAAACTGATATTATCATTGTACCAGATCTTTTTCTAAATGTCCATAATTGTCTGGATGTTCATGGAATTATATCAGTCCTCACTCTTTAATAAATAATATGATTTTTTTAGCAAGATCATCAATATCATCAAGATATCGTGGAGTTTCTACCTTCTGTAACACCTCTAATTGCTTTTCGATGTATTTTATACAATCTTGACGTGTATCCTCTGTAGTCCAATACTCCTTGCCTTCATCTGATTTATTAAACTCTAAGTATGCCGTCATCTCATTTATTAAATCTTTAAAAGCGAAATAAGATATCTCTATCTTTTTAATTTTTCTTATCTGCTTACGCAGCTCTGAATATTTACATAGATCATCTATGTTATTCATGCTTAACTCATAAACAATTTCACTGACTACATGCATAAATGTTTTATGTTCATTTTCAATGCAAATCCAACTATACATATTATCTGTTAAGTTCTCAATTATATTATTTATACCATTCTTATCAACGTCTAAAACTCCATTTGCATCTACTTTTAATTCCGACATTGTATCCAGTCCATCATCTGACTCTCTCATCATGTATCCCCATGCTCCCATGCTTGTTCACCTTTGAGTGCATGCCGTTTTGATTTCTTTGATTTTTGTGACATGCTACTCTTCCTTTCTCTTGAAATTTTTATAGTAAACTTTTTGCGCAAAAAGGTCCACCATCTCCAAGAGGATAGTGAACCTAATTTCCATACACACACATTCAAAAACTGATAGTATTATTGTACCATATTTTTTAAAAATGTCCATAAGTGTCTGGACTTTCATGGCATTTATCAGCCTTTTCGTTTCAACAAAACAGCCGAATGCATCAAAATGTGCTAACTATTCTGCATGGCTCAATGTTGTAATACATGAGTTTTCCATTCTCACTATAAATGTTTCCACAAACATTCATCCGGAAAACTTTTTTACCCTTCCTGATTTCGGATACCGCAAATAAATATCCCTTTTTTTCGGCTTCTTCCATCGTTACCTCTGAAAAAGAGGTATTCACTGACCATCCATCTTTAATGAATGCTTCAGAAATTTCTTCAACGCTATTATATTTTTTCATATTTTTATCCATTCCTTTCTCACTCCATTGCGACTGTGTTACAGCATCTACTTTTCTGCACCTGAAACTCATCCGGGATCCACGCTTCCTTCCAACGATAGATCCCATCAGTCCAGATTACAGTATTGCCAGCCTCGCGTTTCTCCAAAGTCACTCGATCACCAACTTTGATTCCATTCGTATAGTTAGCAATTGAGGAAAACTCGATCACGTCTCCGCTTTCAAGCATATGGAGTTTTTTTCTTGCTTTCTGGTGAGCAAGCCGTTTTTTCGCACTTTCCCGGCATTCTTTTCTCCATGCAATGGCAGATTCGTTATTCGTGTCTGCTAGAAGATCAAGAATCCCGATCGGGCAGTCCGTCTGCGCTGGTCCGTATGTTTCATTCATGTCTTTATAGGCAAAATTGAAGAAATCATGCATATCTATCGCTGTTAAAAATACCGCGCCAAACACGTTCTGCTCTTCCTCCGGGATTGGTTCATAGGTATCATGTCCATCCCTGGTCCGGCGAAGAAGCGGCTTGACTGCTGCATAATAAGTTGAGCCGACCATTGAGGAGCGAAGCACCTTAAAATGCCCCCGGTTTAATCCTTCCTGCCAGTAAGCGTCACACTCCGCCTTGCGATCGATCTCTCCGTTTTTCTTATAATAATTTGCATGGTAACTTGTCCATCCCATGTCATTTTCTCCCTTCCTTTTATATCCGGAACCGTTTCTTTCTGTTCCTTCCGTTTTTGTTTATTGCAAACAGCAGGAGTAAATGTGCGTTTTCCCGCTGCATTTGCTCCTGCTGCCCTTCATTTCCATATTCTATTGTCGTTGAGACTGGATATGACAGTTATTCCTTCTCCATATCCAGCTCATATCCATAATGGCACCATCCCGTCTGATCCGAGATGTAGTCGGAGATCTCATCCTCATCTACCATCCCGTCCGGAATTTTGATCTCGTTCGGCAGACTCAGAAATACGTCCCGATCGCCGTCCGTGTTCCAATGAATGTTATATGCTTTCATGAAAAATGCTCCTTCCTTGTTATTTTGAAATTATGCTCTACCTGATCCATTCAATGCGGAAACCTGAACCTCATCCGGACCGATCGTGATCAGATACGGAAAATCCCCAAGTCTTTCTTCCGGAAGTACCTCGCTGAGATTGATGCTTCTGATCATCTCTCTCAAACCTTCCTCATCGCATCCATCACTTGCTCTCAGAAGAATAAATTCATGGATGCTTGACGGAATGGCGATCATCTGTCGGCAATCAATCCGTTCTCCAAAGTCCCGGAGTACATCGTCATTCAGAATGGCTGCTGCACCATAAGCGGCAGACTCATTTGTTATGACATACATCTCCGGTTCCGGTATTCCGGTATCTAAAGACGACACGGCAACTTCCGTATCATAAAATTCCGGATATCTCTCGATCAGGATCTCTTTCATGCTCTTGATTTCACAGGAAGCCGCAACATTCTTACTTGCACACTCCCATGCTTCGTCCTGTGAAAGACCTGCTGCCTGCAATACAGCCGGAGAGACATATGTTCCCATTCTTGCATCTTTAGTTGCATCAATGTTAAGATACAAGAAGCTCCGGATTCCCTCGAACTTTGTATCCTTATTGATTCTGTCCGTCTGATCCAGCTCTGTCTCCGAAAATGCAGAAAACACGCGTACTGTTAAATGACTCTCAACCCACTCCTTATTTTTCAAGAGTTCCGTGAGTGAGAGAACATTCTGCGATGTTCCTTTATAGCCTTTCACCAGCTCATCCACAAAGGGGTCTATTCCTACTGTGAGCATTTTTTCCATTGCGCTCACAGCTTTTACACGCATAAGAACCTGCTCATGACCAAAGAGCAGATTCCAGTCCTCATAACTTTCGCTGTCATTTGTCATAATCTTTGTCGTAAAGCCGTGATCCTTTAATTTGCTTTCTACTTTTTTTAAATTCTCCATTACAACTTCGTTAATTTTCATCATGATTCTTTTCCTTTCTTTTTTCTCCCTCCTATATCCGGACGGAGTGATATTTTTACGCAAAAGAGGAACCCTCCCGGATTCCTCTCTACAAAGTCTTATTCCATAATCTCCTCGAATACACCGCTGCGCACCATATCGAGAAGCCATGTTTCAAAATCCTGGTATTCTTTTTTCTCTACCAGTTTTTTATATATCACCCGCATCTGCTTCAGCGTGAAGCTCTTTCCCTCAAAGGGTTCTTCGTAGGTGATATATTTCTTTTCTCCCTGTTTCTTCATCGGAACGTACAGATCCGGCTCTTCAACCGGATCGGCTGATTAAATCCTGCTGCCATGTCTTTCCTCCTCTCCTAATTCCTGTACACCATGCACTCCGGCTCTTCCTGGATCCATCGATCAAAATCCACATCGATTTCAAGCTCTCTGCAGATTTCAGTCAACGTATTCTGGTCCTTTGCCCCGAGTTCCATGGGATCAAGATCACGTTCATACAACGCCCTGGATATTCCACCCGCATGCGTCATGCCGATATCATAGCCAAACAGTGTATTTAACCATGCATAGCAATCCGCATCTGCGATGTCCCAGCCTGCCTTATAGCACTTCCAATAGAAGTTTACCATTTCATCCGAGCAGGTATCGTCCAGGTCGATGAGCTTGTTGCAAAACATCTGGTTCAAAAGATCCCGTTTCTCGCAGATCGTAATCCCGCATTTTACAGCAGCTTCCTGTTTACCGTTCATCTGACTTCTCCTTTCTTTGATCCTTTTTTGGTTGCATATTCTATGCTGCTACCCTCCTTCTTTTCTATTTCAGTTTTTTGCACAAAAAAAGGTCCACGGCTCCCAAAGGAGCAATGGACCTAATTTCCTTAAACATATCGTACAATAAAACTGATATATACATCATACCATTTTTTCGTTCACTTGTCTATACGGTGCGGAGCTTTTTCTACTCTCGCGGTGCAATTTTTTCGATCAGCCACTCAACAGACATTCCATTATTCATGGCTGCCAGGTTATCAAAACACTGCACTGCGATTTCCAATGCCTCTTTTTTTTTCATAGCCTTTCTTTTCTATGAGTTTTCCCGCTTTCAACACGTTGCCATATGTTTTTCTCCTCATCCTCGTCACTCCTCTCTGATATTCGATATATTCCGCAATATCATCCATCCTATACATCCATTTTTTCTAATACATCCGCGTTTTCAATCGAAAATACTTCCCACTCGTCTCCGGTATCAATACAGCTATCCTCCTCGATATCGAAGTTCTCATTATAGTCGGTCAGCCCTTCGCGTTCCGCAAATGCTTTTCTTATCATCTCTTTACGCTTTTCCAGGCAATCATGGCGATCATGTGCCTGGTATCTTATGTCAAAGTCAACGCCATCATATGCATGGTGCCAGATGATAAGACTTTTTCCCTTCTCCGGATCAAACGGTAAAATCTCGGAAACCAAAAAGTCTGACTCAGGACAAGACTGGATTGTTGTTTCAACCCTTGTCCGACTATTTTTAATTTCAATGGTGCCGTTCTCTTCCGATGCTAAAAGGAATTCATTTGCGGCATCTAACGCTTCTTTTAAGGCATCCTCCAGCTTCGAATGCACGGAAAAATGAGGACGCGCATACTCCTCATCATTTAATGTGCATACCAGGTATTTCATTCCCTGGGTCTTCTTTTTATCGATCTTCCGGGAATCCTTATGAATCTCATCATTGATTCTTTCAGCGGAATACTTGCATCCACAATAATGATCGCAGAGATCTTTATCTTCATAATCTTCTACGAGATCTGTAGCTTCCTCTTTTGTTTCTGCTTCTACTACATAGGACCATTCATAAGTCTTTGTTTTCTTCACTAAATATTTTTTCATAGTACCGTTATCTCCATTTCTTTTATTTCTTTGGCTGCTGATAAATCCAATTCCCATGTCTTACCTTGTCACTGGATTTATCCCAAAATCCAAGCTTTACCATGCCTCTGACGCTTCCGGATACATGAATGCAGCTGCACTTAGTTGTAAATCTTTTTCCGGTCGCATCTTCATACTTTTTCGGGCTGCTATAATACGCCATACCGATTTCTCCTTTTGCATTACCATTGGGTCTTTGATAATTTTCCATTTTTGCAAAACGTCCAACCCAAATTCTCCAACTGGTCTTTGAATGTTTTCTTATACCAGTCCAGATTTCTGTCGCAAAAAGATGAAGCTCTGTGCGCATACAGCTTATTTTTACTTAACCAGTGCTCCAGTGTATCTTCATCTTCAATGGGACCAACATATGGAAACGCTTCTCCATATCCAGTTGTGACCGTTTTGACAAACTTTCCATACTCGTCAAACACAAGGAAGCTGGATCTCATCCTCGCCTCTTTTTGATTCTGGATGCCAAAATTGTCACGAAACCATTTATCAATAAAGGCTTCTTTTTCGGACACTTCTGCTGCTTTTCGTTCAGCAATCAAGCGTTCTTCCCGCTTTTCGCATTCTTTTATCTGAGCATATAATTCACTCATATGATCGCGCTCTTTCTGTATTTGTACATCCAGTTCCTTTACATTCATTTCCTGCTCCTCCTTCTTATATCCACCAAATTGCTTTATGCCTTATCCAGTCACTTACTTCGTCATAAGTGTTTCCGGTTACCATTTCAAAGCTTCCGTCCTCAAGTTCAGTAAATGTTTGCATTGATTCGTATTCATCAACCAAATCATCCATTTTTTCTTCTGATAGGTCATATCTATTCGCTTCCAAATAGTCCTTCATCAATTTTTTTAAAGTTTCCTTCATATTTAACTCCCTTCAGTTATCTACACGATCATTCCACTTGTAAGCTGGCACGGTCGTGGCTGTCTTTCATTCTTTTCATCCATGATATAAACCTACCACTCATACACTGGAAGTCCTTCCATTATGTCTGCATCCCGATCCAGCCAGATAAGGGATACTCCTAATTTTCTGGCATAGTCCTGAAGTATCCGCAGATCTTCTGGAAGTTCATCATATGATTTTCTCATCTGAGCATCGATATGATTCAGATCCAGAACGCTGATAAATACTCCTTCTTCATAGATGACACAGTACGGGATATCCATATCTTTTAACATCCAGATTGTTCCCTCTTTTAAATGGGCTGTGCTCATTTTCAAATACCTGTTTACCATATTTTTTTCCTCTTTTCATTTATTTTTTCAGTTTTTGCACGCAAAAAAGGTCCACGGCTCCCGAAGGAACCATGAACCTAATTTCCCTTTACATACAATCACAAACTGATATTTGTATTATATCAGTTCTTTTTTAAATTGTCCACTGTTTCTATGAAGCAGACGAAAATAGTTCATGGATTAGAGGGAACTTTTTCCATCTAAGCATTCCATATATTTTCTTTTTTTCTCTTCATATTCAGCAGTAATCCGGTCTAACCGTTCCTGCTCTTTGTCGCATTCTTCCTGGGACTCAAACACATCATAATAATATGTGTCTCCATCCCAACGGAGCCGTGTAATCTTCCCGATTTCTTTATCCGTCAATTCATATGTCCGATACATGTTATACCTCCTATTTTTCTACGTTGCCGTTTTCATCAACAACGTCTTCAAACTCCCAGCCTCCACACAGCTGGTGTTGCGTAAATTCTCCTCCATCTACCTCCTCTGCAATTTCTTTTGCTTCTTCGACAGAATTTGCTTTTACATACAAATATTCCACCGCTTTATAAGTAACTCTCTACTTCATGGCGATCCACCCTTTCCTACTGCTCTTTTGTCCAGTCTTCAATATACTGGACAGCCTTATCTTTTTCAAACATTCCATGACTATGATCCTCGATAAGGCATTCCTCCTCAAAAATGCACTCTGCGACAATCGAATCGAGATCCCGCGCATTTTCGTTTGAGACACCATAGGACCTCAGCATGTCGGAATAACTATCGTAATAGGAAGAAATTACTGACTCTATTTCTTCCTCACTGTAGTCATTCAGATCAATCAATCCAGAGCATACATTGTAATTGTCCTTTGTATTATCCGGACAGATATTGCTCCACATACTGCCAAGGCATATCGCCTGTATGAATTTATATCTTCTATTACCCAATGATTTGCACCACTGTAAATCATCGGTCTTATACCACTCATTCATGATATTCTCCTTTTTATCTGTATTTTTCTGCAAAGACTGTAATTCCAGTTCTAAGGACTGTTTGTCCTCCTCATTTTCATACAGTCCATTATTAAGAACAGCCTCTAATTCCGTTATTCTTAACTGTCTCTCCTGCTCTTCTGTATATTCCAGACGCATAATCCAATCCTTCCTTTCTTATTTCAATCAACCGTAACATACCAATAGCCGCTGTATTTATCCTCTTCACCGTTTCTCTGATCTTCCTTTGGATCATAATATCCGGTATTCATCAGGATTTCCTCTCCCTGGGACTCATAAAGCTGCTCCAGCAAATCGGCTATGGCATTTGCAGTGGATTCCGTTTTGCACAAGATCTCTGTCTCATTATCACACCAGATTTCCCCATCCGGCGTATTTTTTAACATTGTTCGCCAAGAATTCCCCCTTCTCTATAGGTGGCGGTATGAATTGGCATCAAAACTGAACATTGTATAGAAATTACATTTTAGCCGCATTTTTGCGGCTTTTTGCATTTTCTTATAGTATGATTATGAGATTATGGTATTTTTGCTCTATATATGGTATAATCAGAACATATGTTTGATATTGCTTTTTTGCATCAAACACATTCAAGCACATTTATTACGACAGAAAGGAGGACCCCCATGGGCAGAAAGAAATCATCCACACCAAAACCTCCAGTGGAACGTATTGCGTATCGTTTCTACGGTGTTCCAACTGCGAATGATGCCGCACTGGAAGCAAAGACCTTTGGCTGTTGCAGGTATTTATGGAACCGGATGCTTGGTGATCGTAATACCCTGTATCAGGAAATCGGCGAAGCTCCGGATAATACACCGGCTGATTACAAAGATCTGGATGAGTGTAACTGGCTGAAAGAAGTAGACTCCCTCGCACTTGCCAATGTCCAGCTCAACCTTGAAACAGCATTCAGCCGTTTCTTCAAGGGTACATCCCGGTATCCGAAATTCAAATCAAAAAAGTTCAGTCGGAAATCGTATACCACAAACGCTGTTTGTGCTAAGAACGGGAAATCCAACATTGTCCTGGATGAGAAAAACGGACTTCTGAAGCTCCCAAAACACAAAGACTGGATCCAGCTGAAGATGCACCGGAACATTCGTCCTGGCGGAGTCATCAAATCTGTCACTGTTACTATGGAACCGGATGAAAAAACGTATTACTCAATCCTGGTGGAATATCCAAAAACTGCTGTTGCCAAAACAAAGCCAAAGACTATGATCGGACTGGATATGTCCCTTCCGAATCTGTATGTAGACAGCAATGGCAATACTCCGGATTTTCCAAAGCCATATCGTAAAATCGAACCGGCACTTGCAAAGGAACAGAAACGTCTTTCCCGTAAGAAGAAAGGCTCCAAGCGGTATAAGGCACAGCGTCTGAAAATCGCAAAGCTGCATGCGAAAGCCAAACATCAGCGGAGTGATTTCCTGCATAAGCTGTCTGCATCCCTGACTGATACTTATGACCTGATCGCGCTCGAAGATCTTGATATGTCTGCTATCAGACGTTCCCTGAAATTCGGAAAATCCACATCTGATAACGGATGGGGCATGTTTGTGGAAATGCTGACCTATAAGGCTGAACGGAAGGGAAAACAGCTGGTAAAGATTGACCGCTGGTTTCCGTCCAGTAAGACCTGCTGTCAGTGTGGTCATGTTCATAAGGAGCTGACTCTGTCTGACCGTACCTATATCTGCCCGGTATGCGGGCATGTGATGGACCGCGATAAACAGGCTGCAATCAATATCCTGAAAGAAGCAATCCGTATGCTGCAGTCCGCAGCGTAAAGATAAAACGGTGGGTACTCCCGGAATGTACCAGAACCGGTCGGAACACCGGGATTAGCCTGGCTGTACTTTGTTGTATGTAAGGTTCGGATGGTCGCAGTCATCCGGTAAAATTGACTCCTCGTAACCAGGAAAATAGACATCCTCCGGGACGGAAGCCCCCACTTCAAGGTGTGCAGTGCCTAAGTGGTGGGTAGGTTCACTCTCTTGAAAATTTCATCGATCCAGTTCATACCTGTCGTTCAGATCCATTTTTATCTGAACTTCCTCCTTTTCTTTTTATTGAAGTTTGGTTGCGTGTTGACGCTGCTGCCCTCCTTCCACTCAATTATTTCAGTTCTTTACAAAAAAAGGTTCACAGCCCCAAACGGAGCCGTGAACCTGATTTCCATTTACATACGAGACAAAAAAACTGATAATCCTATTATATCAGTCCTTCCGGGAATTGTCTACTGCTTCTGCTCAAACAGTTTGCTGTACTGATCTCGCATACTGCAATAAGTATCCCCCCCGATAATGATGTGATCCAAAAACTGAATCCCCATCATCTCTCCTGCCATATAAATACGCTGGGTCACATGCATGTCCTCTGCCGATAGAGTTGTATCCCCACTCGGATGATTGTGTACCAGCACAAATCTGACAGCTCCGCACAAGAAAAGCCTTACAAAGATTTCTCTTGGCGTGATCAAAGAGCCATTGACGGTTCCGTGCGATACCTCAAACAACCCCAAAAGTTTGTTCTTGGTATTAAATGCAAGTAGCCATAAATGCTCCTCTGCCAGACGGTTCGCCTGCAACACATCGTTACACAGGTGTACGATCTGTTCCGGCGTATTCATTTGTCCTTTTTCACTGGCATAGAGCTGTGCGCTCTCCTTTACCAGGATATTCTTATTTTCCTCATCTAAGAGGACTTTATATTTTATCACTTTCATCTTATTCCTCCTTTATTTTCCCCAGGTCAGGAGCTGACACGCGATGGTGCAGTCTTCCATGATCTCGGTGTTTATATTTCCACGATCAGGATCAAGCTCATCCAGGAACACGCCATTGATGCAGCTATGTCCGATTTCCCGTTCCTGCTTCGCCCTACGTGCAAACACCTCCGGGAAATCTCTCCGGATCTTATTCCAGTACCCCATTCCGCCTTTTACGCAGCCGAGGCAGTTGTTGTTCTTATATCCCATATCGTAGAGAATCGGACGTTTCAGACCGAGCTTATAAGCGATTCCATGTGCTTCCTCTTTGGTCAGATGATTGTCGATCAGAGGGAACTCATGATCATAATCACTCAAAGCTTTTTCGATACTCTCCGCACGGTCTTTTTCGTTTACATCAAATCCCCACACATAGGTATGGTGATCCGGATGCTCCCGCTCCCACTGCATGCGGACCCGTTTTTTCAAGCGTTCCGTACATGGTGCTCCATATGGAGTATTGATGCATCGGGTCCTTTCGATCACGTCATCCACGTCCTTATATTCTTCAGACTGGATAATCGTAATTTTGCGCCCCAAAAGTTTCTCACAATCATGCAAGAAACGGTCACTGTCTGGATGCTGATTCGCTACACGCGTATATATGATCTCATCAACATCCTTTGCAAGATAACAAGCCGCAAAACTACTAATCCCAGTCGAAAACCAACATACTTTCATACCAGCCACTAACCAGATCCTGGATAATGGCAACACGGTAATCGGCTTGGATGCATTATTAAGTGCTTAGTGAGGCACAGCCACTCCGCCGTATTTTACGAAATCTTTCGATTTACGGTAACAAAAATACGTCCTGTTTTCAGGGCGCATCACACAAGTACCGTTACAGATTTACCAGACTAATCTCTGTACAACCTCGTTTCACGAGGATAGGTATTACTCCTTTCTATTCTCTACTTCTTTAGCTTCTCTTTTTCCGGTGTAAATATATTCCACCGCTTTTTCCGCTTTGCTTGCGGCGGAGACAATAAATCTGGAGTCATTTCTCAGTACCCGCAGCCAGGACTGAACATATCCGGCGCTGTTTTTGATCGTACTGGATGTCTCAATTCCAGTTTTTCCGAGGATCATCGCACTTCCGATTTCAGCAGTCAGTTCCTCTTTGCTGTATTCAGTTCCACCAAACGCAGCCTCAGCCCCGGACTCCAGACGATTCAGCCTCATCTTATGTCCAGTACTGTGAATCATTTCGTGGAACATCGTACTGTAGTATTCCGCCGGATCCATAAATTGATCAAGCTTAGGAACTACAATACAGTCCCTGGAAGGACTGTAATAAGCCTTGTCCGAATGTTCGATCACCAGTCTCAAAGCACGTTCTCTTGAAAGATAGGTATCTTTGATCCTTTCTGCTTCGTCAATCGGTTCCAGCTTGTTCTTCTCCGCCTCAACCGGTAAAGGCTCCACACCATCTACCTGAGAGATATGGAACACGTTGTAGTAGCGTAATACCGGCTTCATAAGAACTTCTTCGTCCTCCTTCTGCTCGGCATTCTTTACCGGAACCCAGTTCCAGTAAACGACCACTTCGGATTCCTCTCCTTTTCTCACCTGTCCTCCGAGACTCTGCCACTGCTTATAGGTGGCATACTCTCCAGAATGGGATAAAAGCATGCAGTTCAAAACCGAGTATGGTTTTTTACTGATCCTGTTAAATGCTGATTCTCCGCCGCTCCACGGTTTCTTCCACGGGATGACTCCGGCTTCCAGCAGCTTGATGATCTTGTCTGTTACAATTTCGTATACATTCATAAGAATGCTCCTTCCTTAATTCTTAAATTTTCTGTTTCTTTGGTTGCACGACTTTGGTGCCGCTGCCCTCCTTTTCGTATATTTCAGTTTTTTTGTACAAAAAAAGGTCCACAACTCCCAAAGGGAGTCATGAACCAAATTTTCCTTTAACATATCGTACATAAATAACTGATATAGATATCATATCATTTTTTCTTCCAAATGTCTACATCATAAAAAGACTTTCGTAAATCCCCTAGCAAAGTTATATCCACAAAATCTTAGTCATGGACGTATTTTAATCCAGCCAGAAATTAAGCTGCTTGATATCAATTTCCTTGTCGATTGCTTGTGCTAGGATCTCCTTTTTAAGCTCATCGTATCCGTAAAACTCATCGTCAACGTCATCTGGAACTTCAATTTCTGCATAAAGTTCGATTCCTCTTGCATCTGCCAGCATGTAATTGACGATTTTCTCAGAAAAGCAGCTTTCTCCGCCATAAAAATTAACTTTAACCATATTGGTATCCTCTTGTAATTTATTGAGTAAGAGTGATTCCACCCATTTCTGCGGATAAGAACGTCCACAATCCCATGCTTTGATGGTGTCAGCTGGGATACCGTATTTTTCGGACATCTCCGTCTGTGTCATCCCGGCGGCAAACCGGGCGAATTTTATTTTATTTTCTGCTGATCTTGTCATAAGCAACTCCTATTATACTGGATGCTGTTTTTCCTTATTTGGCTTTAGAAGAGTTTATAAGTTTTAAGATAACCTCTTCTGAATGTTTCGTATTTTACACCACTGTAGTTATCCCATCCACCACCTTTGATTTTTCTGTATGGATAGACTGGCTTTGGATCTCCGCTGAGGTCGTATGATACCCCTCTGATTACTCTTCCGTCTTCTACGTATACGCTGTCATATTCTCCGATTTTATGCCATCCGTCTTTTACCATCTTCGTTACCTCCTATGGTTTCCTTTTCTTTATCTGTCTATATTATAGTGTATATTTCACACTTTATTAAGAGGAAAAGTGTAGAATATACACTTTTTAAATAAGATAACCCGGCAGGATCAGCCTGATGGGTTATAGCCTTCTGCCTCAGATCAATTTTCTTTATCAGCAGATACGTACAATCTGATTTTTCGCATAATCAAAAAAGTCCATCGTATCGTCCGCCGTATAAATATCCAACCAGTCTTTCGGCAACTGGTGTTTTTTCATGTACTCCAGAACCACATCCTGTGCTACTTCCAAATAGACAAGATTGTTATCGTTTTTCTTATCATACCCAAGCACTGTTGTGTCTCTATAAACACACACTAAAATTGTCTTGTTCATAACTATTCCGCCTTTCCATATTTATGTCCGACTTCAGATAAGACATGTCTTGCTTCAAGTGTACCTTCCACATAATCTTCCATGACGATGACTGCTTTGACATCATCGCAGTCATTCATTTCCCGACACCAGCCATCCTCTTTCACTTCTTTTCTGATTTCAGATACTGGTCGTTCGGTTTTAACCTGGACGATCTTATAATAGCTGTCATCATCTGACGGGGATCCGTCTGCATTGAAGTTTGTTTCTGTCAGGTACTCGCACAATATATCTACGAGTACCAGCTTCTTGGATTTTTTTCCTTTCCATCCGTCCGGTACTGTATGAATTGGCATTCCAGGCTTACGTAATCCATAATGCTCTGAAATACCGCAAAACCGACTTCTATCTCCGTCCAATTTTCCCTGGATAAAATACTCTTTGGCTGTTTCCATGCCATTGTTTGTCTCTACCAGGTTTGCACAATAAACTCCATTCAACTCAAAACTTACTTCATATAACATATTTTTTCCTCTCTTTCTTGACGGATCATTCTGACAGATCCATGTGTTTTGTTTTCTTTGTCTGGTTGCACTGTTTGTGCCGCTACCCTCCTCATATCTATTTCAGTTTTATTCCACAAAAAAAGATCCACGGCTCTCGAAAGAGCAATGGACCTATTTTCCTTAAACATGCCGTACAAAAAACTGATACATACATTATATCAGTCAAATGCTCCCATGTCTACCTTTTTGGTAAAATAGTCTTGTAGAAACAAGGCTGGAGAAAGATAGTGGCAGCAGGATTTCTGCCGGCTTCTCCTCTTTCTTTTGGGGCAGCAGGTGTACGTTGGCTGCATTGACCGTTTCTTATTTTCTGGGTCTCAAGTTGAGACCCAGGACGTTCGACTGCAAATTCTGCGTGATGCTTCATAGCACAACCAGCTTTTTCTCATTCTCTGGATATGCCGTATACAGGATGAAGTCATCTTCGTCTGTTTTCAAAAATACCAGGCAGACATATTTGCATTCTGTATACAAAATGCTCTTTCCATCCATCTGATAGCGATAACCTATGTTACTATCTGCTGGATATGTCATGATGATCCGCCTCTGTTTACGATATGTGGGCGAAGTCATCCAGGTTTCCAGTCTTTCTTTTACAAGGCGATTTGTCAGTGCCTCATGAATAACGGCTTCTGGTGCTTCTTTTTCAAAAAAGACACTGATGCACTTTTTTTGCGCAAGACTGGCTAGTGCGTCCTGTTCTGCCATAACGTGGTTTCGTATATGTCCACCCATGGCATCATATTCTTCCAGGGTACAGCTTTGCAGCTGTTTTATTTTTTTCTCGATTTCGTTTCTCATTGATCTCCTTTCCAATATAGAAGGAGCCATGCATCTATATTGCATGGCTCTAAATATCAAGAAACGGACCATGCATTTTATCAACACAATGATCCGTAAACATTTTGTTCTTATAATCACTTTCCTTTATTATACCCAGAGCCGTATCAGAAATCAAGCATTTTTCTCATCTTGCGATCTTTATGTTGATATAATCACATGGGGCAAGATCAAATGCCGCCACTGCTCTCTCGTATCTCTGCATCCATCTGCTTTCGACACCAATATAGTCCGCCACTTCTTCTTTTTCCGCACCGCCTCTAAGCATCATCACAACAGCAAGGTTCCGGATATCCTGCAACGTAAATTTCCAGTTTTCTCCCTCCGATGCCTCAGTAACAATCCGCTGCATCCGGATCTGCAATACTCTTTTCGTAAGTGGATCATTCCTTCGGTTGCAGAAAAGAAATTCCGATTTACTTTTTCTTATATGATTCACATAGTCATCGAGAATCATGCACACATCTTCCGGAATTTTGATATATTTATCGGCACTGCTCCGGAATGCAAAAAGCATCCCACATCGATTTTCTGCATCGATAAGAAAGTTTGCCAATTTTAAAGAACAGATCTGCTCTACCGTGAGTCCACATTTGTTCACCAGGGAGATAATGCAATACATCATCGGATCCTCTGATGCAACCGTATAAATTTTGTCCAGCTGTTCCAGCGTTGGCATGCTTTGCGGCTTGATATTTACAGATATCGCCGGCTTCGGGATCCTCACCAGGTGATTTTTATATCGCACTCCATACTTTGCAGCATGGGAAACGATATATGATGAAAAGCTGATAAGAACGGTATATTTTGCACTGATCGTTTTGTAGGATATATGTCCGGAGGCAGCCTTTTCCTCAAGCATTTCAAAATATTGCCGGAAGTCCTCATAATCTGCATCCAGATAATCCTTTCCAACGTCACGGCAGAAAGAGTTGATAATATAATAATAATCGTCACGGCTTTTTTGCTTCTCTAATGTTTTCGAAAAATCAGTAAAAATTTCAAGTGACTTTTCTGAAAGAACTGTCTTACTTTTCATATTATCTCCTCTCCTGTTTTCTGCCTTTATTATATCATAAAAGTAGGATCTTCTCAAGAAAAATATATACATTAAAAAATAACACTCTCGGTTGACAATCAAACAATCTCAATGATAAGATGGTAACGCAATGATTCAGCATTTTGCAATCTTGCAGACTATATTTATTAGGAGGTTTTTCGATTGACTAAGAAATTATTGCAATCCGGTATCTTAGTTCTCCTTATTTTATCCATTTCCGGATGTCACAAAAAAAATCCAGATACGATAGAATCCTTGAGTGAGGCATCCGTTTCTGCATCCGATGAGACAGATGCTGCAGACTCTTCCGATTCTTCTGCTGATGTTTCGTCTGAGGAAGAAACCCTTGAAACCACTGAAACAGAAACAGAACTTGTGCCGGAAACCACTCGCGTATCCAGTGAAAATCTGCCAGATACCGCAATCTATAATGATACCGTACTGGACAATTATACGCTGACGATCGATGCCGCACAGCGTTTTACAATCAACTATCCCAAGGACTTTTCTGTAGATAAAGAAGACGCATATAAGACTTATCTCACAAAAGATAATACACAGATTTTCGTATACTGCGTCAATCAGGCTTTTGATAATTGCGATGAAGTATACTACTCGGATCAGATCCAGGATGCCTTGTACCGTATGCCCTATACAATTGATGGAGAAAACTATACCCTCTCCGTCATCGATCGGGATCCTGTGACCCATATCACAATCGGAGATAAAACAGTTGCGCGTGAAACTGCCACTGCCGAATTCTCATCTCATGATCTGAGTAAGCTTTCAAAACCTCTCTGTATCTCCTACTTTACGGCTTATGATGATCGGGGATTTGCACTAATCGCATATAGCACAGATAAATCCTCTGAAGAGCTGGACAAAATTCTTACCGACATGATGTCTACCCTGGGGACTTATACGCCAAGCCGGAATGAGGCAGCCTTTGAATTTGCCAGTGATATATTTTCTCCGAATGATGGAACTGGAATCAAGCTTCCTTACCCGTCTAATTGGAGTATTTCTACCACTGCTGGATTTTCCGTTATCTCTGCTCCAGAAAATGATACCATCTATACTGGAGCCAAGATCATATATCGCTCGGATAAGGATCACAGCCTGGTAACGGATTATGCACAGTATGCCGGTATCACAGATGAAATCGCAAAAATATATATGAAGACTGGATATGAGCCGGATAAGATGAATAATGAATTCACGGTACTTTCCATGGACAGCAATGTTTCATTGAATGGTGCTCCGTGCTATCTCTTCCAGATAAAGGACAGTCTTCACCCACTCAATAAAACAAATGAATTATTGCTCCCCTCTTGCGGAGAAGACATCTACTCTTACCGCTATACATTTAACAGCAATGGGATCCCTGTCATGGTAAGTTTCCAGTACACAGAAGGAAACGAATACCAGGTACGTGACATGGCAGATCTTATTATGGAACAGATTGTTACAAAATAGTGCTTGAAAAAGACGCACAGATACAGTATACTCGGAATATAGGTATTTTTCTGTTGTGTAATTGGATGTGAGGTCATGGTATTATTTGCCATGACCTTTTTTGTTTATAAGAAAGGAGAAATGACATGACGTACTACAACAACGGAACCTTTGAAACCGAAAATGAGGAAACGATGAAGAAATTGCTTCGGATCATCGATGAGGTAGGTCTGGGAACTGCCACATGCAGTGAAGCTGATCTGTATCGGTTGGATGACAAATTTTGTCTGGAACTTACCGACTGCATTGGTGATATCGAGATTTCCTTAAAGGAAATTGTAGATGCCTGTGAAAAAGCAGATCTCAAAATCAGCTTCTATATCACCTATTGTGGGGATGCTGAAGGAGCGTATTCCTATCGGAATGAAGTCTACGAAACGCTTGATGAAGAAGAACTCCATCTGCATAATGTAAGTAATGAAGCATTGATTGCTGAAATCGCTCGGCGTGGATTGTTTCAGAGTGCTGAAAGCGTAGAAAGGAAACCGTTATGAGAACAGATTATAACAGCGGATCCTTTGAAGCGGAAAGTGAAGAGGACCTGAAAAAGTTGATCCTGGTTATCAACGAGACTGGACTTGGTACTGCCCGGTACAGTGAAAATGACATTGATAACTGCGATGGTAAATGCCGCCTTAAGGTCTCCGGCTGTATCGGCAACCTAGAGGAATCCTTAGCCAACATAACTGAGGTTTGTAAAAAAGCAGGTCTCAAAATTAGCTTTTATATCAGCTATTGTGGTGAAGCAGAAGGAGCATATTCTTATCAGAATGGTATTTATAAAGAAATCGCTGCGTATTAGCGAAGAAAGGAATTATATATGGAACAAAAAATATTTGAAGCTAAAAGGAACGATTATATCGATCTGTGCGCTTCTTTTAGCGAGTTGTTGGAGAAATATAAAGACTACACCCCGGAATCCGCTACTGAGCTGGAGGAGACCATCACACGGGCATGCGCCAATAGTGCTGATATCCCCGGAGCTAATAAACTCTTTCGCCTGTTAAAGGGCTATATCCAGCACCGGTACAATGAGCTGGAGGAGTATCGGAAACGCCGGGAAGCTTCCGAAAAGGAGTTCTTTGGTGCATTGCCTCAGCTGTGTGAACAGATCATAGTTGATGATGCCGATGGCGATAGCTGCACCATCATCTCCGATGCAGTGGACAAATATTGTCCACCTGACAACTATCAGCTGCTCGTCAAAGCATTCATCTCTGCGCTTTCCACGCTCTAGGAGGTGTGCCAGATGGAAGAAAAGTTGAAGATGCTGGCAATCCAGCTTAAAGAAACCGGTACCGATTTTGCAGCAGTAAGGAATTGCCTCGATGAGATCATTGGTGCGGCAAATTACTGTGTGGAATATTCGGATCCTCAAATCGTGAAAACAGGATCCAAAGAAAATTTTATCGTCAAATGCAGAATCAGCATTCTTGACGATAACCGGTCAGTGATTATGGTTCGCGAATTATATTCTGCGAATGAAATCACATATAAGGACCAGGCTCCGGTAAACCTCACCAATGCGCTTGTCAGAGCGCAGGAAGAGGCTTTTAAACGCATCTGCCTTACTTTCTTTGCAACAAAGGAAAGTGCTTCTAAAAAAGACGTTCCGAAGCCCACGGCAAAACCAATTTCCACTGCCACAACAGCAGAGACAGCCAATGCAAATCAGTTTGTCCTGGTTTTTACTTCAAAGTTTGAACCAATGGAACATTATAACAATGCATTCAAGGCAGCCTGCCTGTATAATGGCAAACCAGCCGAAGCAATTTGCTGGTTCAAGTTGGTGAACAGCATGCGGGCAGAAGGGACCTGGGAAAACCTTATCGCTTCTCTCCCTGGTTCTACGCCGGTAACTGTACAAGCAAAGAAGGGCTTCTACCGCGGAGTCCTTCAGTTCACAATCGAAAAATTCCTATAACATGAAGACCGGGCGTTGATTTTAAAATTGATCAACGCCCGGTCTTTTTTTGTTCACTCACTGCAATCAAAAAGGACTGCCTATAAGCAGTCCAGATTGGCTTGGGAAACAGACTAATGTTGTCTCTTGCGCTTGTATATATCGTATTATTATAGTAATTTCGGTTTTCCAAAATGTCAAGTGTCATTATTGCAGAAATCACGGAAAATATGTGATTTTTACAATTTTCGTTTTCTTTATTTCTCTCCCATGCTATAATGTTTACATCACACAAAAAACTGATGTTCGTATTTACTTGATAAGGAGAAAATTCATGAATTGTCCATCTTGCCATAAAATATTACCAGATAATACCGGTGTCTGCCCTTATTGCGGTACGCTTCTTCAAAATGCCGGTGACAGCGAAGCTCCACTTCCTAAGCTCACTCGCTTAAAAAAAATGCCCTCTCTCTCCAATGATGAGAGTTCATCCAGCAACAATGTAGCTCCGAAGCCACTTGGAACGATAGATCAGCCATTTATAGTTCCTGAGCAGTCGATTGCAAAGCCGCATAACAATAATGTTAATATTGCTAGACCCGTTACACCATCTGCCCCGGCAGCGGCTCCTGTGCGCTCTTTCCAGTCTGAACCACCTGCTGTTTCAGATAGTGCCAATACAGCCCGCACTAATCCAATTTCAGCTTCCGCTGACATCAAGCCGATAAACGAGGATATCACTGAATCAGTCAAAAAGGAAAACAAGGCTGGGAAAAAAGGATTTTTCTCTAAACCACTCTTCTCTTCTAAAAAAGGGGCAAAAAGCCAGGATTCCATTGAGGATTCACAGGCTGGAACTCCAGACTCAGCACCTATCGAGGAGAATCCGGAAGATATATACGACACGAATTATGACGGATATTATGACGATCTCATTCCGGATCTTGCGAAGCAGATCAACAAGATTCCACAAGAGAATGTTATAAAAGGGGTCTTATGTATTGTCTTCGGAATTATTGCGTGCGGCATAATTTTGGTAACCCTATAGCATTCTGTTGACACAATGAACCATTTCCATTATAATACAGATAAATGTTTGATGTATTGTATGTATATGGAATTTAGGTCCAACTATCTTTTCACGGATAGGTGGACCTTTTTTTGTCCAAAAATATATGCCATCAAACGGCAGCAAAAATATCCCGACATTACCTTCAAAGGGCTGTCGGGCATAAATCCCATATATTGGGTCGATGGAGATAATATCAAGAGTCGAAGGAGTAAGAATGAAATTATTATTAAATGCAGCTTTTGTGATTGCAGTTATCGCATTCATAAAAAGCCAAAAAAATGGAAACAGTTTTGGATTTGAATACAAGTCCATTTGTCTTTGGATTTGTAACGTAGTCGTATCTTTCCTTAAAAAAGATCGGTCAGGCGAAAGCACATCGAAACCGTATGATGATGCTCAATGTTTTTACAAAAAATTGAACATTCAGATTCTCAAGAATTTCGATAGCGTGAAAGGTTGGGAGACATGTGCAGCAAATACCATGTATCTGGTAAAGCACAACCAGCCATTCCAGATAAAAGTTTACTTTCAGAACGGTCTACAGGCTATCGCCACTATCCACGTATTCAATGGAAAAATTGTTTCCGTTGAGTCAGATGGATATAAGCGGAAAGCAGCTTCTACCGCTCCCGCTCCGGAACCTACAAAGACTGTGAGTCCGGTCCGGCAGCAGGTACAGCCTGCGGCAGCCGCAGCAACACCTGATCACAAAAAAGAGGAGAAAAAGGTTGATGGTGCAGCTGCATTCATTGCGGGCAACTATATTGCTGACAATGGAATTGAAATCAGTAATATTGCAAATGCCGCCGTGGCAGCAGGAAAGTCAAATTTCATTCTGTCACCGGGAGAAGATCTTCCGGTTCTTCAACTGATTGCTGAAAAGCTGGTAAACCAGTTGAAGTTCGCAGATGCTACAGTAAACGAAGCAGGAACCATCACTGTAGAAATCGGTCTCTGTGAGAATGAGTCAGCATTCGAAGAAGAGGATGGCATGAATGCAGCAGATGAATTTGACCTCGATGAGGATGATGTTGATTCTGACGAGCTTAATTCTCAATCGGACGCTGAAGACCTTGAAGACCTTGAAGACCTTCTGGATTCAGAAATCATCGATTCAATTTCACTCAATGGAGTAACGATTGTGGCAGATGATGATCTGCCGGATCCGGACGATTTATTATAGTGTGAATAAAAGGAGAGGATTTTCCTCTCCTTTTTGTAGAAGGAGAGACTATGAAATTAAAATGCGAAGCATTTCAGGGTGATTTTGCCCGATGCTTTGTACTTGCTCCAGATAAGCATTGCGCCGTGGGTGAACATATTTTAACAATCGGCGCAAACGTATTTATCGGATGTGAGTTTGATTGCACTGGCATATGGGAGAAAGAGCTTTTAAAGATCACTACATATGAAGTGATTCTTCCAAGCTCATATAACACTATTAAAAATTTTTTTCTGTCCTTTAATGGTGTTACTTCCCAGACAACTGAACTCATATATAAGAAGTTTCGAAACGACTCAGTTAAAATTCTGGATGAAAACCCAGACCTTTTCAAAACTGTTCCTGGAGTTCCATCAGAAATATTGGATCAAATCGAAACATCTTATATCAAGAGGCGATATTACCAGCACTTATCACGAAAATTTGCAAAATATAAATTTCCGGAATCTGCTTTGGAACAAATATTCCAGAAATATCGCCGCAAAACATCAGAGATTTTAAATCATAATCCATATATTCTTTGTGACTATGGTGTGCGAATCGCTGATGTGGATCAGATAGTGAAAAATCCGCAACAGAGCATACAGCGTTCCGCAGCAATCATACAAAATGTGCTTGAACAGTATGAGCATAGTGGAAACGTATGCATGCCTTACAGCATTTATCAAAAGACTGTAAAGCAGCTCTCCGTCTCCATGAAAGCCGCCCCTTCTACTTTATCTGAAGCAGAAGAACTGCTGTTGAACACCGAAGCAGTTATATACTATAACGGAGCTGCCTATCGGAAAAAGATGTTTGATTTGGAAAATAATATTGTCAAACAGCTCTACCGGATCTGTTCCAGTTACAAGACCCCTAACATCAATATAGATGAGGAAATCTGTAACTCAGAAAAACTGCTTTCCTGTCGGCTGCATGAGCAACAGCGAAAAGCTGTGAAGTACGCCATTCTGTCCGGTGTGCTTATTGTGACTGGTGGACCGGGTACCGGAAAAACCACTGTCATTAAGGTGATTGCCGATATTCAGGAACGGGTAATGCATAAAACCTTAACATTCATCGCCCCAACCGGACGCGCCGCATCACGGATGAAAGAATCTACCGGAAAAAACAGTTCTACGATTCACAAGCGCTTAAATCTTGGCGTAGGATCTGATAGTTACAAGGCAAACACAGTAATTGAAGAAAACTGTGCTTTTGTTGATGAGGTTTCTATGTTAGACATTCAAGTGGCTTCGAAGCTATTTGAGAGCATTATCTCCGGAAACCAAATCATCATGTTTGGTGACCCAAATCAGCTTCCTTCCGTAGGTCCTGGAGCTGTTTTGAAGGACATGATTGACAGTGGGGTCATTCCCACAGTCTATTTGACAAAAGTCTTTAGGCAGTCCTATACTTCTAATATTTATCTTAATTGTCGCAAAATCATTAAAGGGAATTTATCTCTGGAATACGGCGATGATTTTGTTCTGTTGGAATCGTCTACATCTTTAGAAGCAAAGGAGTATATTGTGTCCTCCTTTGTTTCCGAAGTAAAGCGATGCGGGTTAAAAAATGTATGCTGCCTGACCCCTTATAGGAGAGGTGATACCGGATGCGATGCAATAAACAATCTATTGCAGCAAGAAGTAAATCCTCCCTCTGAGAATAAACCAGATCTCTATTATGCTCCACGCCACATTTATTTCAGGCTTGGTGATCGCGTGATGAATCTCAAAAATAAGGTTTCCGTCAGCAATGGAGATCTTGGTTTTGTCACAGAGGTCGATGATTCATCCATAACTGTTCGTTTTGATGATCATGAGGAAATCTATGCTGTTGATCAGCTAGGAGAGCTGGAACTTGGCTATGCTATGACAATTCATAAAAGTCAAGGCTCAGAATTCAAGGTTGTCATCTCTGTTCTTCTGACATCATACAAAGAGATGCTACAAATGAATCTTTTCAACACTGCAATCAGCAGAGCTAAAGAAAAATTCATATTAGCGGGGAACAAACTTGCTATAAACATGGCAATCAAAAATCGGTCTGGTAACAGAGATACTGGGTTGACTCAAAAGTTACAGTTGTTTTGGAAGAAAAAGGTGGCATAACAATGCTGCCTTTTTCTTATTTAAGAAAATCGTAAGAATTTTATTTCAAAAAAAGCGAGAGTTTTCCTGAAGAAAAACGTATAATATTATTATAAGGTCGCAAACCTAACTTATCATAGTCACTCGAAAAGGAGTGTTATGGAAAATTCTTATCTTCCCTATCGTTACTATACAAGTGTTGGCATTTATCAGGGATATAACTCTGATTCACGCCAACATTTTGTATTAGTACGCTCTTCTCAGGAAAATTTATGTGAGAACGAAAAGAGATATCATATTGTTTCACTGGATGAGTTCCAATTCATGATCTGGTATGCTTGTCATGGTGAAATCATTTCTGAAGATGATATGTATGAAATTGCCAGTAAAATGTGGGAAAAAGCTGACGGTCATAAAAAGCCCCTTCTTCGGTGCGTTCATGAATTAGAAGAATTACAGTTGCTTTCCATGAAGGAATCCGCCACTAAAGAAGAATGTATGCTGAACCTTGTCCAATCCATTCAACCATTTCAGCAATCTTTGTCGATGTGTCATAATTTTAAATCATTCGCTTCGTACATGCTGAAGCGAGTAAAAATCTTTCTCGGTACCGTTTTTGCATCAGAACAGCAGCGCTCAATTATGCGTTATTTGCAGAATCATCCGTTTGCAACACTCAGGAATTATTTTCTGGAATATTTTATTATGCGATCTCAGCAAGATTATACAGAATTTCTTTGTGATGTCAATGTTCTCTTATGTAAAGGCTACATAATTCCGATCGGTTGGTCTGCCTCTACGCTACAGTAATCGCATTAAATATGAAAGGTTGTTTCTTCTTGGATAAGCTAAATACTTTTTTCAAAAATTGTTTTTTTAAAAATCTACATAATTGGAATGCAGTCCCATCTGCATTGCGCATATACACTTATAAGTTTCTAGGCTATTCCGCATTTATTTTTGTAGTCGCAGTATTTTCTGGCGTTGCTTTGACCTCACTTTCGATTGCGCTGGTCGGTTTCATTATTTCTGCTGTACTATTAGTATATGCTTTATACCTGCTTCTACATTTTCGTTCTTCTGAGATTCTTTCCATTACTGGAAAATGCGTTCAAATCGAACGTCAAGGCTGGAGAAAGCAATATGTATGTGTCTATTTTGTTGATAGCAATAATCGTTTGTATAGCTATATCACAAATGCCAATTCGATGACTCTTCGGTGGAAAGGCGGAATTCAACCTGGCACAATGATAACTATATATCCAATAAATGCTTTTTCCATCATCAAGGATGAGGATACCTATATTATCAATCAATACTATCTTGTGAAGAAGAAAATCGCATAAGAAAGATATTGAAAATATTTTCATTTCATTGTATACTATTAGTATAGTATTTTTGTTTATGTAAAAGGAATTTGAGGTCACATGATTTTTTCATGTGACCTTTTTTTGTAAAAAAGGAGGAAATTATTATGATTATCGTAGATATTAGAGATGCAATCGTATTAGGCAACGGACTCAACTGTTACACATCCGATACTTCCGGAAGTACAGTCGCTTCCTTTACAGTAGGATGCAAGGAGTACGATGCCAGATATGAGAAGAATATTCGATATAATAACTATCGAATTTCGGTTCCATCAGAAATGGTCGAACACGTAAAAAGAATGAAGCTTCAAAAAGGAAGCATGGTGCATCTGTTGGCTACAATGGATTTGTCCATAAAAGTCCTTGAAGCAAAAGAGCAACAGGGTGATCCTGAGTCAGAATCTTATGGCAGAAGTCGTTCAATTCAAGGGCTTGTTCTTCGACTCATGCATCTTGAGTATGCCGGTACAACCGGAGGATCATACTCTAAAACAAAAGAACAGGATGCGCAAGATCCTGAAAAAAAGGAGCCGAATGTTTCTGAAAAAAGCAATGATTCTGCGGATAAAACAGTAGTGAACCCAGATATCGCTGTTTCGAACTCCGAGACTTCCGTTGAGGAACAAATGGGAATTTCCACATTAAACCTTGACGAGAACGATATCTTTTCGAAGAGAGAAACCCGCAGATTTTTCTAATGAGTAGAAGGAGGAATTTTAGTGAATAATTTTCCATTCACGATGCAAGACATCTGCACATTGGAGGGAATTAGTATTCCTCCAGATGGGCGCGCGGAGTATGAAACCGTGTGTCCCATGTGCGGGAAACGCAGTCTGAATATAAATTTTCAGAAGGGGTGCTTCCAATGTTGGAGCTGTGAAAGTTCCGGAGGGTTGCTTGCCTTTTATCTTTTTTGTGAGGGAAAAGAAAACCTCAGTCTTAAAGAGGCAAGGAAAGAAGTCATGAGCCGATTGTATGGTACAACCCCTTCGGAACATGAAGAACGGGCAAAAAAGATTCAAGCCAGACGGAACGAAATAAAAGCGTCTGAAGTGAAGCAGTGCTCATTGCGCACCGTTGAGGAACGCAATTTGACATATTCAGCTTTATTGGATATGTTGAGTCTGGCTGAAGACCATCATATGGATCTCAGCAAAAAAAGAGGATTGAGTGATTTTACAATCACTTTACGGAAATATAAATCATTTCCAGTCTCCTCTTTTGAGGAATATCCATTGAAGCTGATGGAAATGGGTCTGTATGTAGATGGCATACCAGGCTTCTACAAAACCGAGAAGGGTGTTTGGAGCTTACGAGGCTTCAAACGTGGAATCATAATTCCTATCTTGAATCGTAATGGACTTATCCAGGGCTTCCAGATTCGCAAAGACGATTCTCTGCTCAAAACTTTCTACAAGAAAGATGCAAAAGGGAATTATCTCCTTGATAGCAATAAAATGCGAATCATGGATAAGGAGAAAAAATACGGATGGCTCTCAACAAAGGGGCTGTCGTTTGGAACACCTGTAAATAGTTATATTCATTACGCTGCTGATTTTGTAATGGATCATGGTTCTCTTGTCCCCAAATTGACACCCGACAAAGGAATTCTCCTGACAGAAGGTCCGTTAAAAGGAGATATTTTCTTTGAAAAGACAGGTTACCCCGCTATCTGTGTGCCAGGAGTAAACTGTATCTTACCTTTGGAAACCGAGCTTAAATTTTTAAAAGAACTCGGTTTCAAAAAAGTATATCAGGCTTATGACATGGATTACCTGACCAATAAAAATGTTGCCAAGTATCTTGCAAAAAGTTATGATATAATAAAAAATCAAGGATTTGAAGTCGTTCGACTTCAATGGAATCCCAAATATAAGGGGATCGATGATTATTATCTGGCAAAAGAAAGGGGCGAAGTTTAATGAGTGATCTTACAAAGAGAATATTAGAAATCGGGAAGCCACTCTTTCGCTTCCTAGCTCCTTTAGTAGGCTGGACAAATAATGACATGAAAGCAGGTGTCTTCGATATAGATATAGAAAACGCTCTTGCGTCCATG
>ERZ1106964.55-NODE-55-length-138939-cov-13.089161_pt1 | contig 138939 bp, 125 predicted proteins | sample MGYA00403682_ERZ1106964 | MGnify/ENA primary metagenome ERZ1106964 (study PRJEB35170, sample SAMEA104062451) | human gut metagenome | biome: human gut; feature: human-associated habitat; material: faeces | place: Denmark | collected 2013-04-10 ...
CGCTGCCCGGTGGATATTTTCTAAAGTCGTTCCATTTCCGTTTATTTTGCACACCCCCTATATAACAGTGCTATATAACACTGTTATAATTTTAACCTCTAAAAATGCTTTTGTCAAGAGCAACAAGAAATAGTTGCATAAAAACAGCAATCCAAACATCATTCTGCACTTTTTCTTTCAGCCTGTCCACTGTAATCAGTACATGATACAATTCCTGATTCTTAATATGATCCAAGAAATCCTATACTGTTTTCGGTTCTGCCTAATCAATGGATGCTGCAACAGTATCAAGGTATGTACCTGTTTCCTGCACACGCTCATAATATCGTCTGTCTGAATTAAATGCCTGGCGGTCATAGAGACGGATTGCTTCAATTGTATCTTCGGTAACACCGCTGTCTCTTAAAATTTTTTCTTCTCTCTCTTTCCATAGTTTTCATTTATACTCTGCTTTTCCATGGTTATATGCCATTTTCCTTACCTCCAATCTGATTTGTTTGAACATTCAGATTGGAAAGGACGGAGAACGACAACCGATACCGGAAGAAGTCTCATCCCTTTTCCCGACAAATATCGACAAACAAAAAACCACAAAACCTGTTAAGCCTTTGCGGCAGTGAGAAAAATAAGAGCTCTATTGTAGAAATAAGGCTTCTATATTTGGAGCGTGAGAGTGCCAATAACAGTAGAAGCTTTTTTTAACAGATTAACCTCATTCTTGTGTATGGAGATGTAAATAGTCGCCGCTTCGGATAAGCAGCGGGGTGGTCACATCAGACCAGCACATAAAAAATCCCGCCAAACTCCAACGGGTTCAGAGGGATTAGATGAAAATAGGCATGAGTCAACCGTCCACAGATTCCGATGATTCCTATTTTATCCGAATCCACATCTTCCTGAACAGAAAGGAAATCGACAGCAGCCATGAAATCTTCTGTATTAATATCCTATTTCAGCCATTGTCTGTGCATATAATCCGGAACAATGTTCTTTGACTGCACCAAATGATCCGCTTACGGCAATCGCAGGACATTGCCCTGATACATTTTTTGGCTTATACAGATCTGCAGCAAGTGTGATTCCATAACGATTTACAAATGTCACTTTCGTGTGGTCTACTTTTTCACTCTGTGGAAAAGTTTTATCCCATTCAGATACCAGCTTTAATTCTTCTGTTTTTAACATATTTATCATCCTTCCTTATACAAAATTTCTTGTAAATACACTAACTTTAGGTCAAGCACAATTTTGAAGGAAGGCTTTTTCCCCAATCTGGAACGTAGGGGAAATATCCGTTATTTCAGTGATAATGAATTGGAAGCGCTTCGCATTATTGAATGTCTGAAGAAATCCGGGCTTGAGATCAAAGATATAAAGCAATTTTTTATCTGGGTATCTGAAGGCAGCTCCAGCTATGAAAAAAGAAAAGAATTATTTGAAACCAGAAAATCAGCTGTTGAAACTGAAATTCAGGAACTCCAAAAAACTCTTTTCCTCTTAAAATTCAAGTGCTGGTATTACGAAACAGCAATGAAAGATGGTAACGAAGATGCTATAAATGCCATGTTGCCTGACAAACTTCCAAAAAATATACAGAAACTATATGATAAAGGGCATGACTGATTTTTGCTTTCTCCATCAGACTTGAAGTTATAAATCAATCAAAAAAATTTTTGAAATACCTTTTTTCTGAAGCTTGTATTTTTGAACCTTGGATAATGGAATTTTAAATGATTTACCTGTCTTTGGAAATTTATTGTTCGATATATCATCATAAAGAGCGGTAACAAAACTGTTCCATTCTTTTAAGTCAGTTGTTTTCTCTAAATCTTCTAAATAGGCATACCCATCACTTAAATAAAATATTTCTAATGCCAATGCCAAATCACACCTAGGGTCAGCAAGTATTTCTTTTGGAATCTCAAATCCATTATCCCAGTTGTATTCATTTAGCATATTTTCCAAATCATTATATACCATTTTTACACCACACAAATCCTGATTGATCAACTTCATTAATATCATCATTCTACCATAATTACATTTACAATCCTACTTCATTCTATTAAAATTGATTTACAGAAGTTATAATTAATTTGCTTTGAGAATGCAGATTGATCTTTGTCATTCTCTCATAGGCGTCCATCCCAGAGTTTCATCTTTGGGTTCTGCCGCTTGTAACATGGATTGACGAATTTTCACAACCTGGATATTGCATGCCACACAGTCTTGGCTCAATAAAAAATAGAACTGATTTGTTTTCAGGATTTTGGGAGCGGCCGGTTCTGAAAACAAACAGTTCTATTTTTTATATTTCTATACATTTTGTTGGCATGCAATTAACATAACCTGCAAAAATCCGTAACACCACCTACAGGCGGCAGTTCCTAAGTGAAACTCCGGTTTTAGAATGGAAGTCCCCCTAAACCACCCATGCCACCGGTGATTTTTGCCATAGAGCTCTGGCTTTCCTCATCGAGTTTACGGAATGCTTCATTGGTAGCTGCCATGATAAGATCCTCTAACATCTCGATATCATCCGGATCAACAACTTCCTCGGATAATTTGATCTTTGTCACTTCATGTTTTCCAGAAACTGTTACTTCAACTGCTCCGCCGCCTGCTGTTGCAGTTACTTCTTTTTCTTCTAACTCTTTCTGAGCTTCCTCCATCTGACGCTGCATTCTCTGTGCCTGTTTCATCAGATTATTCATATTTCCAGGCATACCACCTGGGAATCCACCTCTTTTTGCCATTGTAATTCCTCCATAATTGTTTTCAACTCATGATATATAAAGACTGTCGAGCAAGGCTCGTATAGATAGCGATCATGAAGCTATGCTACATGATAATATAATTTTCCAGATTCGTCCAGCTGGAAATTAGAAATCATCTTCTTCAATCTCAAAATTGATAAGTTGTCTGAGATCCGGATAAATCTCCTCACTCGCGTGTCCGGTGTCATTTTGTTTCACCTGAAGTTCCACTTCTTTTCCAATCCGCTCTGCAATCATCATTTTCAGACTGTCCTGACATTCTGAACGATTTTCCGAAATGTACTCATACGCATTCGGATCTTCAAATACCAGAAGCAGACAGTTATTTGGTCCAAGTGTTGGAACTGCCTTATTCAGATAGGTTTTGGTAATTCCGGTAAGCTGGGACAGGATTCCCTTCCAGTTTCCAATAATCTGTTTGACATCCTCCGGGATTGCTTTTGGGAGCTCCATTTTTGCAATTTCTTCCGATGCAGTTACCTCACTGCCCTGCCTGGGGCTTTGGGATTGTGCAACAACAACACCTTTTTCCAGCTTTTTTTCCAGACTGTCCACACGGTCTACGAGTGATGTATAATCTTTTTCCATTTCTGGTTTACATAACTTTATTACATTTATTTCAATCAGAATACGCTTCTGCGTTGCATATTTGATCTGATTGCTGAGTTCCGAAAAAATACGGATATATCTCATTAAGATTTCCGGATCGACCATTTCCGCTTCTTCTTTTAACAATGCAAGGTTATCCGCAGAAATGTCAAGTACATCTTCCATATTATCTGAGCTCTGGACAAGAAGAAGATTTCGCAGATACCATGTAAAATCTGTGACAAACTGCCCCATCTCGCGTCCTTCAATGACCATCCCGTCAATCACCTGAATTGCCCCGGTCACGTTTTTATCCAAAATCTGTCTGAGCAAGCGGCTGAACACTTCCGTATCTACTGCGCCAAGCGTCTCAAGCACTTTTTCATATGTCAGTTCCTGCCCCAGATAGAATGCAATGCACTGATCCAAAAGGCTCAATGCATCCCGCATGGAACCATCTGCTGCCTTGGCAATGTAACGGATTGCCCGCTCCTCCACATTTACCTGCTCTTTTTCCATAAGATCCGTCAGGCGTCCTGCAATCGTATCAATGGAAATTCTCCGGAAATCGTATCGCTGGCAACGAGATAAAATCGTTATCGGAATCTTGTGTGCTTCCGTTGTGGCAAGAATAAAAATAACGTATGACGGTGGCTCCTCCAACGTTTTTAACAGTGCGTTGAACGCTCCTATGGAAAGCATATGAACCTCATCGATAATGTATACTTTGTATTTTCCTTCGGTCGGACGGTATTCCACTTCCTCACGGATCTGACGGATATTGTCCACGCCATTGTTGGACGCCGCATCGATCTCGATCACATTCATGGAACTGCCCGCCGCAATCGCTTTACAGGTCGGACATTCCCCACAAGGGCTGCCATCCACCGGATGCTCACAGTTGACTGCTTTTGCAAAAATTTTTGCGATCGTCGTTTTACCGGTTCCTCTTGTTCCGCAAAATAAGTAGGCATGTCCGATACGATCTGCTTTTATCTGGTTTTTCAAAGTTGTTACGATATGATCCTGCCCTTTTACATCTTCAAATTCCTGTGGACGGAATTTCCGGTACAACGCCGTATATGACATGCTGTTTTTCCTCTCTTAGTTATGCCCGGCTCTGACGATGCAGTTTGCCGGGCATTCATTTTTTATGTTTTTAATCACCAAAACTGATTCCGATACGTTTTGCTTCCTGAATCATCTGGCAGTCCGGATCAACGGTTTTCAATTTGCCGGAAACCTCTGCCAATGGCACACGTTTTGTCTCTCCATTGATCATTGCAATCATGCAGCCGTAATCTTCCTCAATGATTGCCTGTGCTGCTGCAGAGCCAAGTCTGGTACAGAGCACTCTGTCATATGGACATGGGCTTCCGCCCCGCTGTGTATGTCCCGGAACCGTAACACGGACCTCAACGCCTGCTGCTTCATAAATCTGATCCGCAATCTCATAGGAAACGGACGGATATTTGCGGTCGGCCACTTTTGCCTTGTATGCTTTCTTTGTCAGGGATGAATCCTCCTTGGAAATCGCACCTTCCGCAACTGCAAGAATTGTAAATCCTTTTCCTGCTTTTGTTCTCTTGTTGATAGCTCCTATCACTTTATTGATATCATATGGAATCTCCGGAAGCAGGATAATGTCCGCACCACCGGCAATTCCTGCATATAACGTCAGCCAGCCGACTTTGTGTCCCATAACTTCCACGATAAATACACGGTTGTGAGAAGCTGCTGTCGTATGAATGCAGTCGATTGCCTCTGTCGCAATGTTGATCGCGCTCTGGAAACCAAAGGTAACATCGGTTCCATAAATATCATTATCGATTGTCTTTGGAAGATGAACCACATTTAAGCCCTCTTCCCGGAGAAGGTTTGCCGTTTTCTGCGTTCCATTGCCGCCAAGGATCACAAGACAGTCCAGATTTAATTTATGATAAGTCTGCTTCATTGCCTCTACTTTATCGAGACCATTCTCATCCGGCACACGCATCTGTTTGAATGGCTGACGGGAAGATCCTAAGATTGTTCCACCTTTCGTGAGGATTCCAGAAAAATCTGCTGAAGTCAAAAGACGGTAATCTCCATAGATCAGCCCTTTGTATCCATTGTGAAATCCGTATATCTCAAGTTCATCAACATTTTCACTCAAACCTTTTACCACACCACGCATAGCAGCATTCAGTGCCTGACAGTCACCGCCGCTTGTCAACATTCCGATTCTTTTCATACGTAAACAGTCCTTTCTCATTACTATATTAAATGATTCCATTGCTAATCTAGATTATAATATATTTTTTTAACAGGTACAACTATTTCAAAGCTTGCAGATTATAGAAAATATGGTATACTAAACAAGTATTTTTATACAAAAAGAAAAGCGTATCACGTTTTTCTATGGAGATATACCCAAGTGGCTGAAGGGTCCGCACTCGAAATGCGGTAGGTCGGTAAATGTTCCGGCGCGCGAGTTCAAATCCCGCTATCTCCGCTAAAAAAGGATATCGCATGGTAATTCCATGCGATATCCTTTTTATATTAGAATTGCTTTCGAAAATACTTTATTTCACATCTGTCACTTCGTAACCTGCATCTACAACTGCCTGTTTTAATGTTTCTACAGAAGCGTCGCCTGTTACGACTGCATTTTTGTTTTCGAGGCTTACGGTAACTTCTGTTACGCCAGCAACCTCTTTTAATGCTTTCTCTACATGTGCCTGACAATGGGCACACATCATGCCTTCGATTGAAATTGTTGTGGTCATAGTTGATTCTCCTTTATCATTGTTTGTTGATTTTATATTATTATCCAGTGCATTGTGCTGGTTAATATCTGCAATTGTACTTGCAGCGACATCCTGATGCGGTTCACTTTGTGTCTTTTTCGCATCGTGCAGTTTTACCCATCTTAACCGGAGTGCATTACTTACCACACATACGCTGCTCAGACTCATGGCTGCTGCACCGAACATCGGGTTCAATTTTATCTGGAAAAGCGGATACAAAACACCAGCTGCAAGCGGGATTCCGATACTGTTGTAAAAGAATGCCCAGAACAAATTTTCTTTGATGTTGCGGATCACGGCTTTACTTAATTTTACTGCACCTACAGCGTCAAGTAAATCGTTTTTCATCAGTACGATATCAGCGCTCTCGATCGCTACGTCTGTTCCTGCCCCGATCGCAATTCCCACATCTGCGGAGGCAAGTGCCGGTGCATCGTTGACGCCGTCACCGATCATCGCTACTTTATGTCCTGCCTGTTTTAAGGCTGAGATTTTCTCCTCTTTCTGTGTTGGCAGAACCCCGGCGATCACCTCATCGATACCAACCTGCTCCTTGATCGCCTGTGCGGTCACTTCGTTGTCACCGGTTAACATAATGACATGTATGCCGTAATCACGGAATTTCTGTACCGCCTCTTTACTGGTCGGTTTTACCACATCTGCAACTGCCACAATTCCAAGGAACTGTTTTTCATCTGCAAAAAGAAGTGGTGTCCTGCCCTGTTTGGCAAGTGCCTGGATCTGGTTTTTCTGTTCTGTGGAAAGGCTGATTCCTTTCTCTTTCATCATCTTCTCATTTCCGGCATAGTAGTGTGTACCGGACACTGTACCTTCGATTCCTTTTCCAAATAAAGCGTTGAAATCTGTTACTTTTTCCAGAGAAATATTGTTTGTCACACAATAGTTTACAATCGCCTCGGCAAGCGGATGTTCGCTGCCTTTTTCAAGACTTCCTGCAATCTGAAGAAGCTGCGTTTTATCTGCATTCTTTCCGGCAGCACAGATAATATCTGTCACGACAGGTTTTCCCTGCGTGATAGTTCCCGTCTTATCTAACACAACGGTGTCGATCTGATGTGCCGTCTCTAATGCGTCACCGGATTTGATGAGGATCCCGTTCTCTGCACCTTTTCCGGTTCCAACCATGATCGCTACCGGCGTTGCAAGACCAAGTGCGCACGGACACGAGATCACAAGCACTGCAATCGCAGTTGACATTGCAAACTCAAACGTTGCACCGGAGATCAGCCAGATAATTCCTGTGATCAATGCAATGGTAATAACGGTTGGCACAAAAACTCCAGCAATTTTATCCGCCATTTTTGCAATCGGGGCTTTGCTTGAGGAAGCTTCCTCAACCAGCCGTATGATCTGTGCGATTGTGGTATCCTCGCCGACTTTGGTTGCTTTTGCGCGGATCAGACCGGATTTGTTCATGGATGCAGAGACAATCGTGTCTCCCTCCTGTTTTGGCACCGGAATACTCTCACCTGTGATCGCCGATTCGTCAAAAGAGGATTTTCCCTCCAGCACGATACCGTCCACTGCAACCGATTCACCCGGTTTTACAAGAAAAATTTCTCCTTTTTCCACATCTGCTGCATCAATGACCTGCTCCACACCATCTCTTACGACCGTCACCGTCTTTGGCGCGAGATTCAGAAGTTTTGTGATCGCCTCGCTTGTTTTTCCCTTGGACTTCGTCTCAAGATATTTTCCAATGGTGATCAGTGTCAGGATCGTTCCGGCTGACTCAAAGTATAAGTCATGGGCATACTGATGTATGACCATCATATCGCCGTGTCCCATCGCATACCCGATACGGTAAATCGCAAAAATACCATAGAGTATTGCCGCACCCGCACCGATCGCGATCAGGCTGTCCATGTTCGGGCTTCTGTGCCATAACGTTTTAAATCCGTTTTTAAAATATTTCTGATTTGCGATCAAAATTGGCAGCAATAGCAGAAACTGTGTAAACGCATAGGTGATCGCATTCTCATTTCCATGCAGAAAGTTCATGGTAAACGGAGGCATCGGAATGTTGAGCCACTGATATATCATATGTCCCATGGACACATACATCAGTGGTATCCAGAAAATCAGCGAAACGATCAGCCGCTTTTTCATGTTTTTCACATTTTGCTCTACGGCTGAAAGTCCATTGTTTTCCTGACTGCCAGACTGTCCAGACGTTTTTGCCCCGAATTTTGCGTGTTCGTCTTTCACCGCTGCACCGTATCCGGCATCCTCCACTGCCTTGATAATTCCTGCTGTATCAAGTTTATTCTCATCAAATTCGACCTGCATACTGTTTGTCAGCAGATTCACGCTGACATTTTCCACCCCGGTGAGCTTGCTCACGCTTTTCTCCACATGGGAAGAGCAGGCGGAACAGGTCATGCCTGTAACATCAAATCTCTCTTTCATGTATATCGTCCTTTCCTGTTATGTTCTGTTTTTGAATATCCGGAGTTCTGCTGAAACTTCGGATATAACTTTGTCAGAGTTCTTTATTTCATCAGTTTCTTCAAAAGTCCGCACAGTTCATCGACTGCCTCTTCATTTCCTTCGCGGATGTCCTCCGAAACGCAGGTTTTGATATGTCTCGCCAGAAGTTCTTTGTTAAACCCATTCAAGGCCGCCTGGATTGCTGACACCTGTGTGAGAATATCCACGCAATAACGGTCGTCCTCCACCATCGCCCTGATTCCACGCACCTGTCCTTCAATACGACTTAAGCGTGTCATGAGCGCTTTCTTCTCCTGCTCATCACGCTGTTTATGTTTTACATTGCCATCCTCATTGCCTTTACAACAACATGTCATAACCTCCACATCCTTTCTGTCCATCGCACCCTCATTTTGTTATCTGAGTATTATTTTCTACCACTTATGATATTGTCATTCATTATATTCAATATACCCCTGTGGGGTATATTGAATATAGTACAGGATAACAGAAAAGTCAAGCATCATTATTTACTATTTTTCTCAATAACATAATTGCTAGCCGCTTAACTTAACAATGCAAACAATATAAGTTCATGCTATAATATACATATGCAATGAGCAGTGCCAATCGAGACTGTGCTTCATGATATAAGAAAGACTATAACGGATAATTGCGAAACTCCTAAAAACGTGAATGAAATTGTTCAAAATTAACAAAAGCTTGAGAAAACACTGGGGAGCGGTCGGCACTTAGAAGGCAGGTGCGGCATAAGCCGTGACTGGCTTCTTAGTACCGCTACCAGCGACACGTAGTGGAAGCGTGTTTTCGAAAATTTTGTTAATTTTGAACAATTTAAAGCAACTTTGCCAGAGTTTCGCATTCCCCCAAAAACCAGAGAAAGGACTTCCCTATGCTTTTGAAAAAAGAAAAACCCGCCCAGATCGATCCCCTCGAAAACTGGCCGGAACATTATTATGAAATAGAAAATGCCAAAGAAAGAAAAGAGATTCTCGCTCAGGCGATCAGCCGGGGGCTGGATCTTCCAAATGATAATTACCGTATGAAATTGCTGGAAAAACGTTATGGAAAAGACGGAAAGAGCGATGCCTTCATGAAAGCATGGATGATGATCAAAGCATCCGGTGCTGCCGGAATTTCTTTTTTCAACAAGCGGCATCTGCAAAAAGAATTAAAACAATATATGAAAGATCTCTGTCTGCTCGAATACGCACCTGAGAATGAAACAGAACAGGCAGTTCTGCTGACAGAGTGGGAAAATTTTGCGAAAGTTCTGCTTGCCTCCTGCACGGGAAGCAAAACTTATTGCTCCACTCTTTTTGGCATTGTGCCGATCAAAGATGCATCCGTTGCAAGAAAAATCGCGGAAGAAATCGACTTCGTCACAAGAACTTACCCACAAAAGCTCGAACTTGCTGACGAATTCGCTCCGTTCCGCGAAGTGATGGTCAACACCTACTGTAATATGATAGAAAATGGTTCTTCCTACTGGTACGAAGTTGTAAACTCCTGATCAGAGTAATCCCTGATGAGAATCAATAAAATCAGATTAATCCCTGGATTAGGATAAATAAAATCAATACCGGAAGCACAAACTGGAAATATGGTTTTAATCCTTTTGCGATCTTAAGACCTTTTCCAGTATTTGCTTCTTCCAGATAGTTATCAAATCCCCATCCCCATTTTGTGACGCAGAATAACAGATAAATAAGGGAACCACCCGGTAGCAACAGATTGCTCACAATAAAATCCTCACTGTCTAACACATCTCTGCCACCGATCAGGTGCAGATCACTCCACACATTATATCCGAGTACACATGGCATGCTGGCAATCAGTATGATCACACAGTTGACCAGTGCCGCTTTTTTCCGATTCCAACCAAACATATCCATACAAAATGACATGATGTTTTCAAATACCGCAATAATCGTGGAAAAGCTTGCGAAAGTCATAAACAAAAAGAACAGTGTTCCCCATATACGACCGCCTTCCATATTTACAAATACGTTTGGAAGCGTGATGAAAATGAGTTTTGGTCCTGCCCCGACTTCCACGCCGTAGCTGAAACATGCCGGGAAAATGATCAGTCCTGCCATGATTGCCACAAATGTATCCAGTGCACAGATTCTGACACCTTCTCCTGCAAGGCTGTTATCACGACCCATATAGCTTCCAAAGATCTCCATGGCTGCAACTCCGAGACTTAAGGTAAAGAACGCCTGATTCATTGCCGCTGAAACGACATTTCCAATGCCCACTTCCCTCACCGTTTCCATATTTGGGATCAGATAAAAACGTACACCCTCGCCCGCACCGGATAAAGTAAAGCTGTGTGCCGCAAGGATCACGATCAGGCCAAGCAAGGCACTCATCATGACTTTACTTATTTTTTCCAGACCATTCTGCAATCCTCTGCTGCACACAAAAAAACCCAGAATGACCGTGAGTATCATCCAGAAGCTCATCTGCAACGGGTCTGCAAGCAGGTTGGAAAATACTGCTCCGGCAGCCTCCGCATCCATGCCAGCCTGAAATTCACCCGTCAGGAATTTATAAAAATAAGTTATCATCCACCCGGAAACTGTCGTGTAATACATCATCAGCATGTAGCAGCCAAATATCGCTGCCCAACCGTGAAGATGCCACTTGCTTCCCGGTTTTTCTAACGCCTTGTAACCTAACACGGCACTCTTACGGCTTGCACGTCCCACGGCAAGTTCCATCGTCAGAACCGGAAGTCCCATGGCAATCAGGAACACGAGATACAGCAGGACAAATAGCCCTCCGCCGTTTTCGCCCACGACATAAGGAAATCTCCATACATTTCCGATTCCGATGGCACATCCGGCACTTACCAGTATAAATCCCAGACGTGATTTAAAAGATTCTCTTTTCATAATCTGATCCCTGACTAGATGTTTAACAGATCACTATAAACTTTTAATGCTCCGTCTGTGTCATGTGCAAGAACACGTTTTGCAAGAACTTTTCCAAGCTGAACGCCTTCCTGATCGAAGCTGTTGATATTCCATAAGAATCCCTGGAACATAACTTTGTTCTCAAAATGAGCAAGTAAAGCACCAAGTGTCTTAGGATTTAATTCCTCACCGATGATGATGGAAGATGGACGTCCACCTTCAAAATTCTTGTTGCGGTTGTCGTCTGCCTTACCACATGCAAATGCTACGATCTGGGCTGCAACGTTTGCGCAGAGTTTCTGCTGGCTTGTGCTGTCCTGTATCACAACATCCGTTCCGATCTGGCTGTTCTTAAATCCGATGAACTGAAGCGGAACAATATCTGTTCCCTGATGTAATAACTGATAGAAGGAATGCTGTCCATTTGTACCGGGCTCACCGAAGATCACCGGTCCTGTCACGTAATTTACAGACTCGCCAAAACGGTTTACAGATTTACCGTTAGACTCCATGTCTAACTGCTGTAAATGTGCAGGGAAACGGCTCAAAGCCTGGGAGTATGGTAAAACGGCTGTAGCCGGGTAGCCGAGTACATTACGCTCATAAACTCCGATCAATGCGTCGAGCATTTCCGGATTCTCTAACATATTTTTATTTAAAGAAAGTTTATCTTCTTCTGCTGCACCGTCTAAGAACTGTGCAAACACCTCCGGTCCGAATGCCAGGGATAATACAGCCCCGCCAACTGCTGAAGTAGAAGAGAAACGTCCTCCGATATAATCATCCATGAAAAATGCTGCCAGATAATCATCACTCTTTGCCAGAGGAGATGTCTCACTTGTAACAGCGATCATATGCTTAGAAGCATCCAGTCCTGCATTTTTCAATGCATCTTTTACAAAAGACTCATTCGTCAATGTCTCTAATGTTGTACCTGATTTTGATACAAGTACGAAAATGGAATGTGCAACATCAATAGAAGCTAATACTGCTGCTGCATCATCCGGATCTACATTGCTGATGAATTTTGCTTCCATCTTGAATGTGTTGTTTTTCTTTGCCCAGTTCTCCAGTGCAAGATACATTGCACGTGGTCCAAGGTCACTTCCGCCAATACCGATCTGAACTACAGTTGTAAACTTTTCACCTGCTGCATTTGTGATTTCTCCGGCATGTACCTTGTTTGCAAAATCAGCAATTCTATTCTGCTGTTCTACATAAAAAGAACGCTTGTCAACGCCATCTGCCTCGACTGCATCCCCTAACTGTCCGCGTGTCATATGATGAAGTACAAGACGTTTCTCGCCTGTATTCACAACTTCACCATTATAAAGAGCTGCAAATTTTTCAGAAAGCTGTGCTTCCTCAGCTAATTTTGCAAGTGCTGCAAGTGTGTTATCATCCACTTTTTTTGCAGCATAATTATATGCAAGTCCCTCTGCCATCGGTGTGCTGTATTTCTTCACACGCTCTGCGCCGTTTTCTCCGGACATTACTTTTGTCAGGTCAACCTCTGCAACCTTTGACAATTCTTCAAAAGAAGTAAGGGTATCTAAATTCTTCCACTCCATGGTGTTATCCTCCTTAATTTGCCTTTTATTTATACAACCGTGAAAAATTATACTATTAAATGTAATCGAATTCAAGTAGCGCAATACACCAAAAAAAGAGTCTCTTTCGAAATTTTGCTTAAAAATTTCACAAAAGAGACTCCCTTTTTATTATCTATTTCTGATTTGCCGGTTCCATATTCACGGAACGTCCTTTGATTTTCACATTCTTCATGGCTTCTAATACTTCTTTGCCATACTCTCTCGGCACTTCCACAAAAGTGTATTTGTCGTACATATCGATCGCACCGACGAGTTTTCCAGGCATTCCTGACTCTCCAGCGATGGCACCTAAGATATCGCCCGGTTTCACGCGGTCTTTTTTACCGATGTTAATGAAGAGACGAACCATACCTTCTTCGGCTCCGGTGTTATCCCAGTCGATCTCGCCATTCTCTCTGTCGTTTTCCAGATTCACCTGACCGAGTGCCTGTTTTAAGAAGGCTGCTGCGATATCCATTGCGGTGTAATCGGAATCATTGACCTGCTTTTCGATGATCTCGATCATCTCTTTTAAATCTTCATTCTCAATGATCTCACCGATTCCCTGCATTACTTTCTCTGCCTTGATCTGTGCCACATCATCGGAAGATGGGATTGGCATTGCAAGGATCTTGGTCTTGCAGTAACGCATGATATCTTTTAACTTGTAAACCTCTTTTCCTTTTACAAAAGTGAACGCACGTCCGGTACGTCCTGCACGTCCGGTACGTCCGATACGGTGTACATAATACTCGTCATCCTGTGGAATGTCATAATTGAATACTGCTTCCACATCATCAACGTCAATTCCTCTCGCAGCAACATCTGTTGCGATCAGGATCTCCACACGTCCGGAGCGGAATGCTTTCATGACACGGTCACGCTGTGCCTGCTTCATATCGCCGTGAAGCCCCTCTGCCATATAACCGCGGCTCTTTAACTCCTCGGAAAGCTCGTCCACCATTTTCTTGGTATTACAGAATACGAGGGAAAGCTTTGGATTGTAGTAATCTAACAGTCTTGTCAGGACTTCGGTCTTGTCCTTGCGTTTGACATCATAATAATACTGCTCGATGCTTGGCACGGTCAGTTCTTTTTTTACCACCTTAATGGTCACTGCATCATGCTGATATTTCTTTGTGATGTCTAAAATCGGCTTTGGCATGGTCGCAGAAAACAGAACCGTCTGTCTTCCCTCTTCCGGGATATATTCCAAAATCGTCTCGATATCCTCACGGAATCCCATGTTCAGCATCTCGTCCGCCTCGTCTAAAACAATCGTATTGACTGCCTCGCAGCGGATTGTTTTTCTGCGGAGATGATCCATGACACGTCCCGGTGTACCGATAATGATCTGTGCACCGCCTTTTAATGCCTTGATCTGACGGTTGATATCCTGTCCGCCGTATACCGGAAGGATTTTCACGCCATGCATATATTTGCTTAATTTACGGATTTCTTCCGACACCTGGATTGCAAGCTCTCTGGTTGGTGAGAGGATGATCACCTGTGTCTTTTTATTATTTGGGTCTACTTTGTGAAGCACCGGGATTCCAAAAGATGCTGTCTTTCCGGTTCCTGTCTGTGCCTGTCCGATTACATCGACTCCTGACATCACAACCGGGATCGCCTGACTCTGGATCGGAGTCGCCTCTTCAAATCCCATCTCTTTGATAGCACGGAGTACCTGTGGATATAAATCTAATTCATCAAATCTTACTGTTTCCATATATTTTCCTTTCGTGCGAATGCGCAGTCGTATATGTTAGCATATTGTCGCCATTTTGTCAACTATTTTGTCAGAATACCCGTATCACATCCGGCACGATCTATGTACCCCGGCTTCCATGAAAAAGAAAGCTGGGTTAATATGAAAAGCAATCGAATACTCCCTGTTTTTCATCCATATCCAAGCAAAATCCAGTCGTCGTACACTCCACATGTATTTCTGTTTTTCCCCTGTAAAAATGTGATATGCGCCGTCACCTCTAAAAAAAGCTGCCGTAGCAATAGTTCGATTGCGGATTGCTCATTATAACTTATGCCATTTTTCCTCTAAGGTTCCACTTTTTCCTGTTTTAAGGATAAATCCAGCTCCTGTCCGCGGATATCCGCAATACAGATATCATTTCTGCTTTTCTTCTTTACCTGATATAACAGCATATCTGCAGTATGTAGAAAATCCCAGCTCCTGTTTCCGTTCTCCGGAATTCCATACGAAATTCCCTGGGAGATCGTCACGATCGGCAATGCATTGGAATATAAATGCTCCAGTTTGAGATCCATAATATTCTGCCGCAGCGCGCCTGCCTTCGCGTACACTTCCTCCGCACTTGCACCCGCATAAATGATAATAAATTCATCTCCTCCATATCTCGCACAGAACGTCTGCCCGTCTTCCATTTTTTTCAGCTCATCTGCAATTGCTATAATGCACTCATCACCCTGCTGATGTCCATAATTGTCATTATACTGCTTGAAAAAGTCGATATCTAAAATCTCCATTGCAAGCGGAAGCCTGTGCTCATAACAGTAATCTAATACTTTGTCCGAATAAGCATTCAGTCGGTAACGGTTTGCCAGTCCGGTCATCTGGTCTGTCTCCGACTGTTTCAGCAGTTTCACATTGACTGCTTCCATCTCCCTGCGGCTCTCATTTGCACGTTCGAGAGAACTTCTGACATAAAGCATGTTGACGATCATATCTTTGTTCTCGCGCTCCATGATCTCGGAAAGCTCATAATACAGACCAGCTGCCTGCAGATAACCTGCATTGTCCTGATTCTTGCGGTAGCCTTTGATCTTAATGGAAATGACTCTGCGCTGCAGATTGATCACACCTGAATCTTTCACGATCCGATCCAGCTTCTCAACGATCATCCACAACACATCATCCCGGCCGATCTCCAGCATCAGCCCGCAAAAATCACAAAGGTCGTCAAACACCTCCATGATCTGCACATTTTTATTGATTATTTCTACAATCTCCTGAATCTGTGCATCTCGTCTCACATAATTGTGGGTCAGATGATAATATCTTGCTTTCAGGCAGTCCACATATAAAATGTCAATATCCTCATAATAAGACGCACATTCCGCATCCAGTTTTTCTATATAAGCATGTGTCTTATCTAACATCCCCTGCAGCATATAGCAGCGTGCCAGATTCACGTAACTGGCCATCAGTCCGACATAATTTTCCTTCACATCCGGATTACTTCTGCAGTATGAATAAGCCTTTTCGAAATAACTTTGCGCCTCGTGATACACACCATTTTCCATGTACAGATTACCAAGATTCTGCATGATGCTGATCTCCATCTTAGTAATCCCATATTTGCGGCAGTAATTCAATCCTGTCAGATAGTAATCCATCGCTGCAGACACATTTCCCTTGTTGACAGAAGAGATTGCCATCAGGTTGTAAGACCTTGCGATCAGCTCCCACTGTCCGGTCTGTCCTAGCAGATGGATTGCCTGCGCAATGTTGCGGAACATGTGCTCCACATCATTCAGCAGATAGTAAGTTTCCCCACTGTAAAAATATGCAAAACCAAGAAGTGCCGCATCTTTATGTTCCTTTGCATACCGTTCTATATCAAGACAGCATTTGAGTGTATGCTCTGCGTCCTTTCCTCTGCTGTTCAAAACTTCCTGTTTCCATGCATTTACCACGTCATTTGATCCATGAACTCCCATGCAGTCTCTTCCTTTCTGCCTGTTTTCGGTATTTCAATAAAATTTATTATAATCCAGAAATTCCGTGTGTTCAAGAAAAAGGAAATTTTTGCTATTCAAAAAATTCGATCGGATCGACCGGTACCCCATCTTTTCGAAGTTCAAAATACAGGTTACTGCCCTCAACAGAATAATATTTTGTCGGTTCTGTCACATAACCGATCACATGACCTGCCTCCACATAGTCTCCCACTGCAAACTCCGGTTCCTTAAGCTGTCCGTAGACTGCGAGATACCCATCTCCCAAATCCTCTGTCACGGTACATCCTGTCACTTCATTTGTCTCAATACTCTGGATTTTTCCTTTTGCAACCGCATAAACTTTGCTGTTGACATCCCCGGCAATGATGACCGCCGGATTGTATTTGTACTGGTCTAACGTCGCAAAATACACCGTCGAGTCCATGCTGTAATCTAAGATCACATTTCCTTCCATCGGCCATAAAATGCCATCTTCCGCAGCGAAATGGAGTGCCTGGGAAGTGTTTCCTGTCGGTGATACCTCTTCCTGTCCACTGTCTGCTTCCTCACTCTCCTTTTCTACCTCTGCTGTCTCTGTGCTCTGTGTCTGCGGTTTTAAAATAGAAGCAACCTGATCTGCCTCTGTCTCTTCCTCCATTGCCACATCCTGGTTCTCCGTGTCCATCTCTGCTGCAATTTCCTGTTCCAACTGCTTTCTCTCCTGTTCCTGTCCTCTGCTATATAAAACAGTCATGCCGACTGCTGCAAGGATTACCAGCGTGCCTGCAATGATATACTGTTTTTTCTGCCAGAAGGCTGCCCATCCGTGATTCTTTCTCATATTTTTCACCGTCCATTGTTTATTTAGCAGAATACATTTACTGCTATTAACAATAGTGTTGCCACATTCAGACGGTTTATTCACAGTAATTGGAATCGTTTTTCATTCCACATTTTCCAGCTCTGTACCGGGAAAAAAATACTGTAAAATTTTTCTGTAATCCTCCCCTTTTTCAGCCATTTTCTGTGCTGTATACTGGCTCAGGCCAAATCCGTGTCCATGTCCCTTCGTTACGATCCGGATCTTGCCAGGTTCCAGTTCTGTCACGTTGAAATTTGCGGATTTTAACCCAAGTTCCCCACGCAGTTCCTCTCCTGTGTAGGATTTCCCATTCATCTGCGCCTTTGTGACATACCCGGCACTATCCTTCTCTTCGATCGTGATCTCCTGATCCAGATACAGCACCGAAAGATAATCCGGCGCCTGTGCATCCTCATAACATGCCGCACCTGAAAGATAGGGCATATCCGAATCCGGATATAATTCTTCCATATTTCTCGTATTTCCTGCACTCACTGCATGGTATGCCGCATATATGTAATGGTTCCGGTACTGCAGCGTCTCTCCGTCTGTCTCCTGTATCGCCTCCTTTATCTTCCCTTCCGCCTCGGAAAAATAGTCGCCCCACAGCTCCTGTAATTCGCCCATTGTCATACTCCCCGGAAGTTCTGTCCCCATCTCCTCCGCTGCCTTAAGGTTTGTACGGGCGATCACACACTGGGCTTTGATACATTCCTCCGGTGCATCTGCGCTTATCTCCTTTGCGACAATGCAAAAAAGCATGTCCGCATCCTCCTCTTTTTCCGCTGTCCGGTTTACATTGCCCAGCAATTTTTCCAGCTGCATTTTCTGGCAAAAAATGGTGAGAAAAAGTGGTATGAGCAGCAAGAGCAGAAGTATGGTCAGCATCGTGTTTATTCTTTTTGCCAAGTTTTTTCTGTGCATAAAAAATCTCCATCCCATATACAAGTATATGAGACGGAGTCAGCTTTTATGAATCAAATTTTATTTTGCTGCCGATGATGTTGCTGAGCTGTGCGAACTGCTGAAGTGTCAGTGCTTCGCCACGGATAGTGACCGGAACGCCAAGTTCCTCAATGCTTTCCTGGATCACTTCTTTGGAAAGATGAATGTCCGGCGCATTATTCAAGCCATTGGCAAGCGTCTTTCTGCGCTGATTGAAGGATGCACGGATGATCTTAAACATTAATTTTTCGTCATTCACCTGCACCGGCACTTCTTTATGTCTTGTGAGACGGATCACTGCGCTTCCGACATTCGGGCGAGGCATAAAACAGTTCGGCGGAACGATCGCAACAATCTCGGGTTTCGCATAATACTGCACTGCAAGGGAGAGTGCCCCATATTCTTTCGTTCCCGGTCCCACCTGCATACGGTCTGCCACTTCTTTCTGCACCATGATCGTAATGCTGTCGATCGGCACATGGCTTTCAAATAATCCCATAATGATCGGTGTCGTGATATAATATGGAAGATTCGCCACAACTTTGATCGGCTTTCCTCCATTTTTTTCCTCTGCCAGCTTATTAATATCTACTTTTAAAATATCATCATTGATGACTTCCACATTGTCGTATGCGCTGAGTGTGTCTGCCAGAATCGGGATCAGATTTTTATCAATCTCCACCGCCGCCACTTCTCTTGCATTCTCGCAGAGATACTGCGTCATTGTGCCGATTCCAGGTCCGATCTCCAAAACAAAATCATCCTTTGTGATTCCGGACTCCTCAATGATCTTCTCAAGCACATGCGTATCGATCAGAAAGTTCTGTCCAAACTTCTTCTGAAAATTAAAATTATATTTCTGTAAAACCTCTATGGTATTCTGTGGAATTCCTAACGTTGCCATATACTGCCTTTCTCTTCAAATAAACGATCTAAAAACTCTGCATACAGGCGGTTAAATGTTTCATGAAACGTAACTGCCACATTTACATCCTGATTTCCAGACATCTGTGCCTCCTCAAAAATAGCAAAGGCTGTCTCATATAAATCCGGGTTTTTGTCATAAAATACTTCCGTCAGACCATCCTGAAAGGCAAACTGCGCCTCCTGGGAAAGATTGTCCTTAAAATCCTCTTTGGAAATGCATCCACCCTCCTCGTAATCGGACAAAAAGATGTGTCCGCCTGCGGAGGTCACGAAATCCTCAAATGCCTCTTTTACATCCTCATAGGTTACCGGAACATAATTTTCCTCCCAGTAACGGTCAAATGTTTCTCTATCCGGAAATGCTGCTAAAATATCTTCCATACCTGCGCTCCTTTGTGTTTTCTGCTCCATTTATACTATCATACTTTGCAATCGTTCCGCAATAATGTATACAGGGTTGGCTCTAAGTGAAATTCCCTGCACATGTTTTCCACTTCCGCTAAATATTTTTTCTTCGCAGAGGACGGTAAGACCGGGCGGCGGACCGCACGGATCAAAATATTTTTCGGTGTGTGTTCAAAGTCAATAAATTCCAGCAGCTGGGTTTTGTATCCGCAGCACTCCAAAAGATTCGCCCGGATCGCATCTGTTGTCAGTGCAGAAAAACGCTCTTTGATAATGCCGTATCTTGTGAGCAGGGAATAATCCTCACTCTGGATCTGCTTATTCACCTCATGCTGACAGCATGGTACGGAAAAAATCATTTTTGCATTCCATGTGATTGCATTGTAGAGTGCAAAATCAGTCGCAGTATCACAGGCATGGAGCGTCACGACCATATCCACGTCAAACGGCGTCTGAAATCCATTGATGTCACCAAGCTCAAAGCGCAGATCGTCATAGCCATATTTTTCCGCCGCCCGGTTGCATTTTTCGATGACATCTTTTTTCAGGTCGAGTCCAAGCATCTGCACTTTCATATGCCGGATCTCTGTAAAATAATAATACATGATAAAAGTCAGGTAAGACTTTCCGCATCCGAAATCAATGATGTGTATTTCCTCACCTTTATATTCCCGGATCGCATCATCGATCATCTCGATAAAACGGTTGATCTGGCGGAACTTATCATACATGGACTTTACCACTTTTCCCTCTCCGGTAAAAATACCCATATCCACCAGCGGCGGGATCACCTGTCCCTCATCCAAAATGTAATTTTTCTTCCGGTTATGCTCTGTGACTGTGTCTGGTGCTTCTTTTGAAGCTTTCGCCCTGAGTGTCACCGCACCTTTCTTCGAGATCAGAAGACTGTATTCTTTTTTCTCATCCCATGCATTTACCTGCAGGAATGTATCATGTATGGCTTCCATCAAAAAGCCCTGCAGATCTTCTGCGCCAAAATTATCGTGAAACACCTGTTTCTCTGTATACTTTGCCGCCTGATAACCATCGCCTTTCTTCTCCACCACAATCTTTTTGTACTGGCAGTCTTTCGCCATCGGCTTACTGATAATTATTTTCATGAGCGGATTTGCTGACAGCTTTTCGATTGCCGCAATCCAGTCCTCATTCGCCTCAAATGTCTTTTCTTCTCCCTCTTCATTTGCGAGAATCACAAGACATTTTTCTTTTTCTCCCGGCTGCCGCTCTTCGCAGCCGTATTCTCCATCAAAAATCTGTTTTAGTTTACACATGATCTATGCTCCTTACTGGGATTCGGAAATACATTCCTGTTCCAGCTTTATTCCTTTTTGTAACATATAAGTGATGAGTTTTCTCTCTTCGTCCGGCAGTTCCATTTTTTCTAACTGCATCAACCGCTTTTTGTCATTTTCTGTCAATGGCTTCGCATAATCCTCATACTTTTTCAATGTTTCAATGTCCATTTGAAACATTTGAAATGGGATCCCTGTTTTTCTTTTCAAGTGTTCTAAAATATAAAATCCACCTGCATCCAGATCTCCAAAATGATAATACTGTGCATCCGGCAATTTCTGATAAATCTGCATCAGCAGATTTCGTCTGCTGCGATTATGATAACCGCCAAGATAGATCACCAGACTGTGTTCCTGTTTAAAACGGTAAAAAGAAGTCAGATTTTCAATTGTGAATACTTTATCAATCGTCTGATCCGGACAGATATCCGGTACATCCTCCTCACTCCCCACCGCAACAGCGATTCCTTCCGGGAAAGCACTGATATCTGCAGCCTGCTTCCCAGCGCTGTAAATCTGTACGTTTCCCTTCATATACACATAGCCCGGCGTTTTATAAATCTGATACTCCGCAAGAATTTCTTCATTTTCAAATCCTGTCAGTTCTTCATTTTCCTCCCGGAATATTTTACAGATTTTTGGGATCAGTGTCTCGAATACTTTGCTGTCATGAAAATGTTCTATGGAAAATTCCCTGATATAACATTCTTTCCTGTTCTGCTCTACTTTATCTAAAGTGTCAATCAGTTGTTCTGTTTTCCTGTGATCCATAATGTCGAGATATTCTTTTACTGACTGTTCGCTTTCCAGCCGCGTTATCATGCGGGACAAAAAGCTTCTTGTTATCTCACCCTGCGTTTTCTGATAAAACTGCTCCAAAATCTGTTTTGTACGTGCCTCGGCTTCCCTCTTCGGCTTCCTGCCAATCCTCTCATATGCCTCTTCCACATGATCCTCACAGAGTACAAGCTTCTCGATAATATATCCGGGCTTCTGGTTTTTCCATGCGATTGCGACCAGTCCCTCACGCTCCATCTGTTCTGCGGCTGCGTGAATGGTTTCTATCTCAAGCGAGCTCTCATCGAAATACTTTGGCATCGTCTTCTTATTGAACGGAAATGCAATATGGATCGCTCTCTGGTTTTCTCCTCTGGAGAGCTTACTGTTTTCGTATTTGTCCAATAGATCATTCAATATCTTATTTTCGACCGGATGCATAACGATACTCCTCCACGAAGCTTACTTTATCGTCTGTCAGTACTAATAATGTCTCCTGCATTTTCGGACCGATATACTGGATTTTATCCGGCGGCGCTGCGATCACGATCTGAAGCGGCAGTCTGTTCATAAACTCAAGAACTGCCCCGATCCTCTCATCATCCATATTGTTAAATGCCTCATCAAACATCACCAGCCCGATTGCCTCTCCGCCGATATTATTATTGTACAACTGGACAAAGGATGCGGCTACCGTCACATAGAACGGGGTCTGTGTCTCGCCTCCGCTCTTTTCCTCACAAACCTTAGAGTAAAGAGAATAGCTGCCATCCTCATGTGTGATCTTAATATCATAATCCATATAGGTGCGGTAATCCGTAAATTCATCTAATGCCTTGATCCCATTGTCCTGATCCAGTGCGAGCTTTGAAAATAGTTCATCAATGACTTCCTTATGATTCTCATGAAACAGACCGCTGAAAATGGACTCTCCCTGCACTACATTGAAATCGTCCATGATCATATCGTAATATTTTCCATAGCTTTTGCTCGGCAAATATAAAAATTCATATCTTTCATTGCTGAAGGTGATATCTTTCAATGCCTTATTGAGTTCTTTAAACTCTCCCTGTGCCTGCTTCATATTTTCCTGAAGCTTGGATAAAAACTGTTCCCGGAATTCTTCCTCTGCCGATAATTTTGCTTTTCTTACTTTTTCTTCATAATTCAGAAGCTCGGAGTTCACCAGTCTCTCCTGAACTGCCGCATACTCCGGATATGCTTCTAACGTAGCTGCTGCACCAAAATCAAATGCCGTTTTGTAATCGTACATCGCACTTGTCATTTTCTTATCCGCATTCTCTTTTGTTGTATTATTCGCCTTACGTCTCCTGTCAAAATTCTGCCGGAACTGCTCTAATGTCTTATCACCGGTCTGTTTTTCGTATTCTTTCTTCCAGAGCACGATCTCGTTTTCTGCTTTCTGGGCAATGTCTGTGATCAGTTCATTCTTGTGTATGCACTCATCCTCGCACTCCACAAGCCTGTCTTTTGCACTGCTTATTTTCAGTTCGCAGGCTCCGCTTTCCCTGTCACTTTTTGAAATGTGGCTTTTCAGTTCCTCACACTCTTTCCGCATTTCATCCGCACGGATCTGCTTTTCGATCATGGTCGTATTCTGCTGCAGATTCCGGATCTCCGTCTCACATTTTTCAATCTCAAGTCCTGTCCTTTTCAGTTCTGATACAATTGTAATCCTATACTTCACATCTGTATCATCATCCCACTCGAGCCATTGCAGCGTCGCTTCCATATGTGTCATACGGTCTTTGCATTCTATTTTCTGGCGGTTTAAATCCTCCTTTTTCTGCAGTGCCTGCTCATACTGGACTTTAAATGCATTCTTGCCGATAAATGGAGTTGTATAGATTTCCGGTCTGATCGCAGATGCGACATGATTCTGATAGCGCATGCAATTTGGTGTGATAGAAACCGGATACTGTTTTAATTCATCCACTCTCTTACACATATGTACCTTGCCAAGAACCATATTCACATACCGCTTCGCATAAATACTCTTCGACTCCACAACTGTTGCCAGACTTCCTGCTGGTGCAATGTCATATTCCTCGAGTTTGCCGGAATTGATCAGTCCCACACCGTATGCTTTCTTTTCTCTTCTCAGTTTTTCGTAAATACCAAGGGCAATGTCAAAATGTTCCGGCTCTACCAACACATAAAATCGCTGTGTATTCAGATAGCCCTCCACTGCATTTCTCCATGTTTCATCCGTGATTTCTAACATTTCACACAAAATCCTCGGCTTTGCCGTCCTTCCGATCTTGAGCAATTCCTGCTCCACACGCGACATCAGAAGCTCGACTGCCGAGGGATAGGAAAACCGGTGCTGTTTCAGATTACTGATCCGCTGCTCTGTCTCCTGCAGGTCTGCTGCGATCTCATTCAGCCGGCTTTGAATCTCTAAATTTTTCCTCTGCAGTTTTGTACTCATATGCTTCTTGTAAGCGATCGCCCGGTCAATCAGTTCCTGCGCACTAACAACGTCCTCCGTATCCTTCAGCCGGTGCAGCAGCTCATCATACTGCTTCATGCATTCATCCACATCCGGTATTTCAAGCAGTCTTTTTACTTTCTGTCCTGCTTTTTTTCCGCTCTCTAACAGTCTTTTCTTTTCCTGATATTGTATTTCTTCTTTTTCCTGTAATTCTTTCAAATATTTTTTCTGCTTTTCCAACGTCTGGAAATCTGAGTTGGCGTTCAGTTCCGCTAAAAGCAGTGTGCGGACTTCCTCCTTATTCTCCAGTTCCTTTTTCATGCTGCTGCACTTTGCATTCAGCTGTTCCAGACGGTAACTTTCGCGCCTGATCTCATCCTGCAGAACGCCGATCTGTTCTTTGGTCAGATCCAGATCCGACTGTGCCATAAAATATTCATACATCCGGTCAGATTGTATACAATCCACCACTGCTTTGTGGTGGCATTCGATCTCTGACAGTTTTTCAATTCTGTTTTTCACACCCTCCAGCGTTTTTTCCAGTTCCTGATAGCTTCTTACATTTTCGCGCAGATGATCAATATTGACTTCTTTTTCATCCAGCACATAGGAATAGACAAAGTCCTTGATATCATCAATTGGTTTAAACGCCAGCGCCTTTGGGATCAGCTGGAAGAACTTATCCTCGATTCTTCCAAAACGCTGTTTGATCATTTTTTTGCCTTCTGCGTTCGTCTTTGCAAATAATTTGATGTTTTTATTGTTAAACGACCTGAATTCTGTGATGGTCCGTGGTCTGTTTCCGATCTTAAACATCTCATCCTCTAACATCACATTGTCCATGAGATAACGCACGACTGTCTCCTGCCCCTCAGTCGCCGAATCTATCACTGCTCCGATGACAAAATACTTTTCCTTGCTCTCCTCATAAAATTCCAATGCGACATGCGCACTGATCTCTCCGGTTCTCTCATAAGGATGATTTTCACGTCCGGTCTTACACCGGATATAGCCGGTCAGCTTTCTCTTGCCGTTCTCATGGGCAGCCTTATTAAAATGATTTGTGGAGCAGGTCACAACAAATTGGATCGCATCTAAAAGTGTGGATTTTCCGGCTCCATTTTCGCCGGAAATCAGAGTTGAGTCCCCAAAATCTATCGTGACATCCGAGAAACGATGCCAATTAATCAGTTTCAGTCTGGTCAGCTTCTTCATCTTTTAATTTTCCTTTCCTATAACTGTCAACTTTTTCATAGACACTTTTGATGTCCTCAACCCGCACTGCCATCAGGATGGAATTATAGATCAAAACTCTGGACTCCTCATTTTTCAGATCCGAATCCAGCAGCTCGATCAGCTGATATCTCCGGAAAAGACGAAGCGCATTTCCCATCGTTGTCTTATCGATCATTTTGTCACGGATCTTCAGGCTTAAAAACTTGTCCTGAATATCGCCCAGATTCACAATGACTTCATCACTCACAGACAATTCTCTTTTTTTCTCATCAAACAAAATGCGCAATATCAGCAAAATAACGGACTCATATAATTTTAAATTCTGCCGGTTTGTGTTCAGGGCATTCGTGAGCTGCACCACTCCGTATTCGTCATTCATTTCTAATCTGTAACCAAGCACTCCCAGTAGTTCTTCAAATTTTTCTTTGTACTTTTCTATAAAATAAAAGTCACTTCTTGTTGCCTGATTCTGCCTGCATATAAAACAAACATTGATCAGTTTATTACATATTCTGCGGAATTCATCCTGATCCTTCTGCAGCATGCCATTTAATAAATCCATTCTGCTCTCCCTCTGCTATGCGCTGTCAGCGTTTTATGATTGCAAAATCCGGGAAATCAAACTCTCCACTGATTTTATTCGCACCTTCTGCCTTTTCAATCCGATATCGCATCTTTTTTCTGGAACCATACAGTCTGACATAGATCAGCCTGATAAAATCATCCATTGTTTCCATCGGAAGCTCAGACGCATAGATTTTTTCCCTGTCTCCTAATTGTTCTTCTACAAACCGCTCTATCCGTTCCGGGCTTAAAATGCGCTGCATCTTTTCGGTCATCTTCCGAAGCTTTTCCTGCCGGAGTTCCACATCCGGCATTACTTCTGTCAGTTCCTGCGGATGAAACTCTTTCTTTCCCTCGATCGGGCTGTAAAACGATTTCTCATCAATAAAACTGCTTCCAAACAGCCTCACCAGATTGTCCAGATACTCGATCTCATAAATCCCATTCAGATCCAGCTGGCTCTGTTCCATCTGCTCTCCAATGTATAAAAGGATTTCTTTCATCTGTCCTCTGACATCTTCCGTCCCTGCCAGCAGAAACTTTGCACGGTTTACCGCCGCCCTCTGGTATTGTGTGTTTTTCCGGTTGATCTCTGCCAGAATATCATCCATATTCCGGAACGCTTCCACAATCTCATGCAATGTCTGATATACCAGTTCTTCTGCCTGCCCGACCGGTATCTCCCGGATCGCTGCCAACTCTTCCGACGTCTTTGTGATATAACGTGAGCTATGTCCATGTGCTTCCAGCCGCTCTATGATCTCCGGCCGGAACTTCGAGACATTGTCTGATGTTAGCAGGCGGTGATATGCTTTATCTACAATATTCGTAATATAATCGTTAAACAGTGCATTCATAATCTCCGCTACGGTCTTATGCTTTGTCAGTTCATCAATGTAATGTTTGATATTTGAATTGAGATTCTTTAATCCTGTGATCAGCATATCCGTATTATCCCGGATCTGCTGTAACACAACCGCCGGATGATCCGTATTGGTCCGCACAAGGCTGTAAATGGTATAAATATAGCCCTGATATTCCACCTTTCGTCCGTCTGAAATCTCAAGAAGCGTTTTCATGACTTTTACGGCATAATCATAAAAATTGACTCTCTGCACATAACTCTTATCTGTCTCAACCTCAAGCCAGCCGTACTTCTCCAATAAGCGCAGCATCTCATTTGCCTTTTTTCTGGAATCCATGCCATTTATGTCATCTTCCTCAAATTCCGCTGCCTGATTCTGTTCAAAATAAAACTGTAATTCATCCACAAGGATTTCTCTCTCGATCCCAAAGGAAAGCTGTGCACTCATTGCCTGAAACAACCGGCACAGACAGTCCCAATATACAAGTCTGTTCGGCGATGCCAGCGGTGTGAAAAATTCTTTTGGAATAATACCAAATAATGGATTGGTCTGCTGTGCCTGTGCGTCATCCATATCTGAAACTCCTGTCCTTCCCTCTATTATGCCATGGTGATCCGCTCAATTTTGCAGGAATGTTTTTTATAATCGTCCTTCTTTAACTCTTTGCTCTCATAATTGATCCCAACAAGTATCACTTCGCCCCTGTAATCCTTCAGGCTTTCGACATACTGTTTTCTTTTGATCTGTGTGATCGCTGCTTCCGCTGTCTGATTCCATTTCAGCTCTACAACGATTGCCGGTGTCTGTGTCGTTTTTCTTGGAACAAACACCATATCTGCAAATCCTTTTCCTCCGGCAAGTTCCCGGTATACTACATAATTCTTCTTCGCTGAATAATACGCAAGTGCGATCACACATGCCAATGAATTTTCATCATTATAGGCAAGTATGGATGTATTCTCCTGATGTGCATTCTCTATCATCCGGGCAACCGTTTCTTCCTCACCGCGGATTGTGGCTGCAAGCAGCTCTTCGGATTTCCGGATTGCGTCCATAACCGGTTCCCAGCCACCATCTTCAATACAATTAATAAATTCCTTCTGTACTTCCTGATTCGGGATATGAACGGTACATGTATCAAAATCATAAGTCAGATATCCCAGATGTACCAGAAGTGTCAAGACATCATCTGCACTTGCAAATGTAGTCATATCATTCTGAAATTTATCTGGATTTATCTCAATAGAACTTCCCGCAATCAGTCTCGTTACAAGTTCTTTCAAATTATACATATCCATCTGGATATACTTTTTTAATGCCTCATAAGTCTCTGTTTTGGTCCAATAGCTGTCAAAATCATGTCCTGAAAGTGACATTACGACTGATCTCGGATTATAAATCTGTATCCCTTTTAAATCATAACCGTCATACCACTGTTTCATTTTATCATATGACATGTCATACTGCGGGCACAATTCCTGCACTTCCTGCTCCGTAAATCCTGTAAATTCTGCCAGCTCACGCTGATTGGTCATGGAATATTCATCAAACATATTAAGGGCAGAATGTTCTCCATATTTTTTAATCGGAAGGATTCCGGTCATATAAGCCAAAATGCAATAAGGCTGGTTCTTTAACAAATCTCTCAGGAAATTCAGATACAATTTTTGTGCTTCTGTATCTTCCCCTTTTACACGGAAAATGCAATCCCACTCATCAATAATAAAAACAAAAAAGCTGTGTGTCTGTGCATAAATCTCTTCTATCACAGACACTAAGTCTTCTTCGTAGTACGTCACATCTGCAAATTCCCGCTTCAATTCGCGTGTTACTTTTCGTGAAAGCAATTCCAACATCTCATGTATTGTCTCTGTCCGCCCCAAAAACTGCTGGATGTTTAAATGAATGACATTATATTTATTTAAATGTTCTTTAAAACTGCTGTCATCTGCTATTTTAAAATTTTCAAACAATTCCTTCGAATCGCAGCCTTTGCTGTAATATGCCACCAGCATATTGGCTGCCATTGATTTTCCAAAACGCCGTGGTCTGCTGACACAGATGTTTTTATGTTCACCAAAAAGTTGTGAATTTGTAAATTTAATCATCTCAGTTTTATCAACATATATTTTAGAATGAATCGCTGCATTTCGAAATTCTTCATTCCCCGGATTCAAATAAAGTCCCATTTTGACCTCCTTTGCTGTGACGATCAGTCCCACAATCAACACTGTCTTTCCTTCAAATGCAAAGCCGTACTGTCACCACTATCCCACCATTCCTTTAAAAAGGCTGTTTTATCCACATAAAAATAATGGTTTTCTATCAATGTTGAAAAATCCTGCACTCCAATCGCAACATTCACTGACATATTCTGCCTCCTTTTTGCTATCTTTGAAGAAAGCCTTTAGACTTATTATAATCTAAAGGCCTTGTGATCATCCTATGATATTTACTTTAAAACAATCGAAAGGCTCTCGCATATGCCATATGAAATGAATATTCGCCGCCCTTCTTTACTTCAGGCTGCATGTTTGCATAATTACGTTCCTTATATGACCAAAACATTTTATTCTTCCGCTTGCCATTTGGCAAAGTTTCATATATTTTATAACAAATGATATTCGTATCATATAAAAGCTGTAAGGCTTCACTCGCAGTCTCCATAAACGGTGGAATCTTCCGTCCTAATTCTCTTAAATACTTTATATATTCTAAATGTTTTTCCTCAAAAAATTTATAATTGAAATTTCTATGCCCCTGAAAATAATCAAAGAATATACTAAAATTATTATAATCTGAATCATCCATATAAATTAACATATAATCTTTCAATTCGCCTTTTAAATACGTCGAATAATTGGATAAAATACCTTCAAAATCAGAATGTTTAAACTGCGTACCACTTGTTGCATCAACCATCTCGTTTAACATGGTTAAAATATCTCTTGGTTTGTATAAGGAATACCTCAAGAATTCAACAAACGGATTATCTGGTGCTTTCCATTTTTCCTGATATTCCACCTTGTATGGAAAATAATAATTCCAGCATTCTCCCAGTTCATATGAATAATCCTGCTGCTTCATAAAATAATCGTCTGCAATCTTAAATAACTTTGAATCAATATATTTGCGATAAGAAGTTACCCAATTTAACAACACCGAATTATTTCTAAGCTTCTGATTCATATTATGAACTGGCATTTTATACATAATGTCCGGTCGGATCAGCAACATAATTTTGATCTGTTTCTCTTTCAGGAATGATTGATTCATTTCTAAAACTGCATTTACCAGTCCAACCAAACACTCAAAATACTGCTCATTATCAATATCTCTTGGTCTTGCATCAATGCCATCCACAAACAAAATCGTTGGTTTTTTCAAATTAACACTCATAAATGCTTTTTCAAAACCATCTCTTATCTTCAAAAGACTAATCTGAAAACTCTGTTCCACATACTTCTGGGACGTTTCCGCAGATGCCTTAGTTCCAGTTGAAAACAAGCCCTGTTTCATCATCGAATTAATAGATGCAGAGGCATTGTCAACAAATTCAAAGGCATTCACAAATTCCGGTTTAAAAGCATCACTATAAAAAACATCTATTGCCTTCGATAATTGTTTATACTTCATGCTGCTGAAAAAAGTCTCACCATATTCTTTTCTGATCTTTTCTGCAAGAATCAAATAAATCAAATTAATCCATACATCTTTGAAACTTGAAAGTTCCAATGCTTTCTGTCTTTTCATATTAAGAAATCTCTGATAAAGCGTATTTTCTACAAGTGAAATGGAACAAAAACTATTTATCTTATCAGATTTCGACATATACACCGAATATGCTGTTTTTCCAGATCCTTTTTCTCCAATCAAAAAATATTTATCCGGTTTGCAAATTTCTTCTACAATATCGTCTACCAAAAATATTTTTTCAAACAGATCTGTATCTTCATTTCCGGCAATGTAGTAATCGTATGCATCACCTTTTACCTGTTGTAATTCCTGAATTTTTTTCATAGTATTTCTTTCTGGCAAATCAAAACTCCTCCAACATAAAACTGTCGTTACTCCATACCTTTTTAGTTAATTATCATTTATAGTAGTATAACCCATCTTATTCGCAAATGAAATAGTTCTCTTAAAACTTTTAAAAGCCTTTAGACTTATTATTATCTAAAGGCTTTCGCTGGTACTCCGGCTGCCTTACAATGATCTTCCACATCTCTCACGACTACCGATCCTGCACCAATCACAGTATTCGTTCCAATCGTAATACCCTGTATCACATTTGCACCCATACCAATTTCTGTGTTGTCGCCGACTATCACATTTCCTGCTAATGTGACATCCGGACTTAAGGTTACATAATTACCTAACTTTCCGTCATGACATACTTTGCTTCCGGTATTCATAAAAACAAAACTCCCAAGCGTTACATTGGTTGATATTCTTACATCCTGCATTTTACCATCCCTTATGACATTAGTACATCCTTGATCTGTTCCACAACATAAACAATATCATCTTCTGTGATCTGTGTGCTGCTTGGGAAATTCAAGATGCATTTACTATAATAAGGCGCTTTCTCCATCTCATATGTTATCGCATTCTGATACGGCAGCTGTTCATGGATCAATCCCCAGATTGCCCTTGTCTGTACACCTCTTTCCTGCAGCTTTGTGATGATATCCCTTAGAGAACCATTCACTCTTTCCATTGGAATCTCAAGCGAATAAAACCACTGATTTGAGTATGTTCCTTCTCGAAAGCCAAGTAATTTTCCGAGTTCAAATCCATCGAATAGTTTTTGGTACAACTCATAATTACTGTGTTTTCTCTTTATAAACTCAGGCAGTTCTTCCATCTGCGCCACACCAAGCGCTGCCTGTAAATTTGTCATGCGATAATTATATCCAACTTCATTATGAATATAATAATGTGGATCATCCTTTGCCTGTGTGGAAATATACTGCATATGTGCAACCGTTTTTGCATCTTTTGCTGTAACAGCACCGCCACCGCCGGTTGTAATAATCTTATTCCCATTAAATGAGTATGCTCCAAAATCTCCGATCGTTCCCGCATACTTTCCGGCAAAACGTCCCTCTATGTAATGTGAGCCCAGCGCCTCTGTAGCATCTTCAATTACCTTTAAATGATACTCTTCCGCTATATCCATAATGCTTTCCATATCTGCCAGATTTCCAAACACATGCACTACAATAACCGCTTTTATTTTCTTGCCAGAAGCCGTATGAATTAATTGTTTTTGTTCTACATGGCACTCTTTTTCACAAAACCTCCGCAGCTTGACCGGATCCATGCATAAGCTGGCATCACAATCCATAAATACAGGCTCTGCAAACTGATAATGTACCGGATTCACTGCTGCAATAAACGTCAATGTCGGCACGATCACCATATCTCCCGGCTGTACATTACATTCCAATAATGACAAATGTAATGCAGATGTGCCACTCTGGCAGGCAGCCACTTTCTCTACATGAAGAAATCCTGCCATCTGTTCTTCTAGTTTTGTAATATAGGCTCCGCCTGTAGATACCCAGCCCTGATCTATTGCATCATCTACGTATTTTCTCTCATTTCCCTCAAAATTCGGAATTGACAATGGGATAAATCGACTCACTTTCTTCTTCCTTCTTTCCTTTGTTAAAACAATAACTCTGTCAATCTTGCACACAGATTCCGTTTACATCATCTTTGCTTCTACACATTATAAATATCTGTCTTATATGCAGCCATATTCTGTCTGATCCATGCGATCGTCTCTGCAATCCCCTGTTCAAAGGTGTATTGCTGCTTCCAGTCTGTCAGTTCTTTTATCTTCGCATTCGCTCCAAGCAGACGATTTACTTCACTCTTTTCCGGACGTAGCCGCTGCTCATCACATACAATTTTTGCATCCGGGTTAATCTGTGCAATAATTTCTTTCGCCAGATCTCCAATGGAAATCTCACGCTGTGTTGCTATATTAATCTCCTGTCCGATGGTTTTATCAGACTCTGCAATTGCAATAAATCCTGCAGCTGTATCTTTTACATAATTAAAATCTCTTGTCGGTGTCAATGAACCCAGTTTTATCTCTTCCCCGCCAGCCAAAAGCTGTGTAATAATCGTCGGGATTACCGCTCTTGCCGATTGTCTTGGTCCAAACGTATTAAACGGACGGACAATTGCAACCGGAAGATTAAAGCTGCGGTAAAAGCTCTCTGCCAGACGGTCTGCACCAATTTTCGTTGCGGAGTATGGCGACTGCCCCTGAAACGGATGCTTCTCATCAATCGGAACATACTGTGCGGTTCCATATACTTCCGATGTAGATGTCACCATAATCTTCTCTGTTTCCAAATCCCTTGCCGCCTGCAAGACATTCAACGTACCCTTAATATTGGTATCAACATAGGAATCCGGTGAGTGATAACTAAATGGAATTGCAATCAGTGCCGCCAGATGAAAAACCTGATCGACACCTTTCATTGCCTCTCTCACTCCATTCGGATCTCTGATATCTCCACTAAACACCTCGATCTGATTTAATTTTTCCTTTGGTAATGTATCTAACCATCCCCATGTATTAAAGGAATTATAATAGGTAAAGGCTTTTACATCATATCCTTTTTCTAATAAGCTTTCTGTCAGATGACTTCCAATAAATCCATCTGCTCCCGTTACAAGTACTTTCTTCATTCTATATTCCTCGTTCTTTCGTCTAATTATTTATAATACTATTATCAATTTCATTTTATTATGTAAACCTATTATTTCTTGTAATTTACTCTGACTTCAGATCCAATTTTTTCTCCATACGGTGCATCTCTTCAAACTCACCCATATCCAGAAATGAATCCTCACTAATCGGATACATGCCGACCTTGCGGTTTTCTTTCAATAATTTATCCGTAAGATCTGTCATATGATAAAATGTGTCCTCCGGAATTTCTTTTTTCAATTCAGGATTCAATATGTACATACCTGTATTGACAAAATATGATAATTTTGGTTTTTCCTCCATAGACTGCACTGCACCATTTTCACTGGAATGGATAACACCATAGGGTACTACAATATTCTTTAGTGCAGAAACGATTGTCAGTTCATTGCCGCTTTCCTTATGATAACGGTAAATATCCTCGTAATCCGCATGAATTAAAATATCACAGTTGGTCACCACAAAAGGTTCTATAAAATCATTTTCAATCAATCGCAGACTTCCAGCTGTTCCCAATGGCTGATTTTCTTCCACATACTTTATCTCATAATCACTTGCAGCATCTGTAAAATACGATTTTATCATATTTTTACGATAATTTACAGTCGCATAAAAATCAGTCACTCCAAAATCCCTGAATTTATCAATAATACGTTCCATAATTGGAATGTCCCCGATTGGAATTAATGGTTTTGGAAGAATCTTGGTATAAGGATATAATCTGGTTCCCTTGCCACCTGCCATAATCACTACAGGTACTTTTTCCAAGAAATGATTTCCCTCCTTAACTTCAACCTTTTCCTCCTGATCAAAAAGAATGTCAATCACAATGCCTTTTGAATTTAATACCGGTAATGCTGTAATGGAATACCGCTTCATTACATCCTGCGCTGATGCGACTTCTCTCCGATACACCGACTTTGGATTGCGATTCATCAGATGGCTTATTTCTTCCTGCAAGTTTCCCGTCTTGATCAGCCAGCGACGGATATCTCCGTCGGTTGCTACTCCTAATAACTTCCATTGTTTATCTATTATAAATAAAATTCCCCTGGCATTACTGTCTATTTTCTGCATTGCCTCTACAACAGTACTGTCTGGGGATATTAAAAAAGATGCTACATAATCTCTGTTCATGAAATAACCTCCATGTTTTTTCGACTATCATCCATGATAGTTCCTATAATATGATATCGGATATTCCTATTGAATAATTACCTTCCATAATCATTTTCTATTTTTTTCATATGAAATAATAGATTCAGCCAAAATAAAATCTAATTCGCTGTCAATATCAACGGAATGTAATCTATCCATTATAAATGCATAACATCCTTTTTTGTAAATATTCTTTTCTGTAAATAAATGCTCTTTTTTTATAATATAAATTGCGCCATTTTCTCTGTAATATATAGGTAAACTTTGTCTTGGAAGCAATGCCACTTCATCATCTTCAAATGAACTCATGGACAAATCATCCGGTAAAGTATTGCTCCACAAAGGAGAATGTTCCATTTCACATACTGCTGAAATCATATTTGCTTTCTTTTCGCAAAAAAAGCTGTATGCATTTTTAATATCTCTGCTTGTACGCAATGGTGATGTCGGTTGTAAAACAGTTATAACATCAAATGTCTTTCCTTGCTTCTCATATTCCTGTAATACATACTTAACTGCATCCCAGGTCGACGACGTATCCGTTGCTGTCTCTGCATTTCTCAAAAATGGAACATCTGCACCATTTTTCTCTGCAATATCTGCATATATTTCTGAATCTGTAGACACATGTACTGTATCATACAATCCACTGTCTATTGCTGCATTTATAGCGTAAGCTAATAAGGGTTTACCAGCTAAATTTTTTATATTTTTATCTTTTAATCCCTTTGATCCACTTCTTGCAGGAATTATGGCTAAATTCTTCATACTCGTCACTCCATATCTTCTATTGCATGTAAAAAAGATGTTTCTACTGTACCATGAATTTTTGCTCCATGAGAAACATTATAAACTTTGACATCTACATCTTTTTGTAATCTTTTTTCTATCCACTTTCTATATATATCTAAATTTTTTGTTGTAGTTACATACCCTCCACCTATTTTTTCCACAAGTCTTCCATTTTCTAACTGCTTCCCATCCAATTGATTCGTAAAGGCATGTTCCTTTCCATCTGTATATGCCATATCCGCACCAACTAATATAATCTTATCTGGTTTACTCTGTATAGCAAGGTCTAAAGCCAATGTTATAACAGAACCACCCACACTGTATAATGGATATTCTTTTCTATTTGCAACTTCTTCTGCCTTATCATATCCCTCTTGATAAAGTAGATATATTATTCCTTTATAATACTTATAAACGCTGAATGATGCTGTTGCCAATACCAATAATGGTATGTTTGTTTTCTTTATTCCTTCAATCTGATGATACATCCCTTCCCACGCATCTGTCATAATAATAAAATCAGGTTCAACTCCATTATCAATTAACCTCTGAGCAACCGTTCCTACTGAAAGTATCATCACGTCTTTTCTATATTTCTTTAAATTTCCTATTTCTTCCTGCAACGAAGGGCCGGCTGCTACAATTACAAGTTTTTTCCCTCTAACTTTATCCCGAAAAACATCTGTTGCTTCTGAAAGTCCGGTTTTTTGCCAAAGGAAAAAATTATTATCTAAATCTCTTTTCTGTTCATTTATACTATTAAAGCTAACAAAATAGTTTTCCAAAGCTTGCTTTTCTGCACATTCTGGCATAATTTCTAAGGACGGTTGATGTATCAGCAGCTGATCTTCTTTGGACATACTTGTTAATTCTTTTAATAGTTGTCTGCCATAAAGTATCTGCAACTGTCCTTCTTCAAGTTCAGTGGAAAAATCCAAATACTCCAATGCGCATTTAAGAATTGATAATTTCGGTTCTAAGACTACTACTTTTATTTGCTTCGATTGCTTCAACAAAGCCTTTACATGATATCCCATTCCCATACCCCAAATGTAATATGTTGAAACCAGCTCATTATAATAAGCTCTGCTAAATACTTCCGCCTCTTTTTCTGGATTTAACATACTATGCATGGTAATTTCTTTTTGCTCTGCAACATACTTCATTGTCGGCTGTCCATTTAATGCTGGTACAATAGAAATTTCTGAATTATTTTCTTTAACTTCTTTAATTACATTATATAAGGCACTATTTTTTATTTTTAATGCTCTGCCATTTTTCTCCCAATATGTCTTATAATCTATGACTATTTTCTGCATATTTATCTGCTGTATCTGCTCTAATTGCGGAGTCAGATCACTTTCTAATATATCTGCCAACAACACAGAATCTCTATTTTCTTGTGCCTGCAATATAGCATTTAAACTCGTCCACACCTCTTGCAGCAATACACTATATTCTTCATATGCTGAAATCTCTTTTATTATATTATCCAAATAACCTGTTAATCTCCGTATTCTAGCAGACACATAATTGCAATATTGAATACGTGTATAATATATAATTTCATTTACCAAATTCAATGTTATCTTGGTAGTTTCAAAAATCTCCTGCATTGTACCTATTTTTCCTCTAATCTCAAAAATTAAATCATTGGTTTTATAAACCTTTCTATCATTCATAGTATGGATTTGCCCAATTGCTCCATAATAAAATATTATCAATTTGAATATGTTGGTGTGTTCAATATACTTGTCTCAATAAAGTCCCTCACTACACAATACTTTCCATCACCTTCATAAATTACTATTTTAGGCAACGTCCGACTTAGGAACAAATATATTCCCTCGGTAACTGAATATGCACCTATATTGCAAAAAACAAAATAATCACCAATGTTCATATTTGATGTTTTATATGACCTAACAAGATCATCATTTATAGTACATAAACTTCCACATATTTTCCAATTTTCAACTTTTTCATCATCTACCAAATTTAAATTTTTATCATAATGAAAAATTATAGGTGTTTTCATTCCCATTATCTGCCCATAATAATTAACATGATTAATTCCCCCGTCAAATATGGCATAGTTAACTCCATCATTTGTTTTTTTATCCATTAGCTTCGTTATGTAACATCCACATTCTGAAACAATAAATCTTCCCATTTCAACTGTTAATTCTGTCCAACTTGACACATCCTTAAATACTTTTTCCAAGCTTTTAAGCGGATACAATGTATCTGAAAAGTCATCTGTATTATAGAGTGGTACGGGAAAACCTGGTCCATATTCAAGTTTTTTCAATTTATATTCAAATTTTTCTTCAATCTTATCGTATAAATTATGCAAATAATTTAACTCATTTTTTTGCTTTTTATAAGAGTCATTTTTTCTCTGTGTTCCTACAAAATAATGAAGTCCAACAATATTAATATGATTGAAAACGTTTTTTCTCTTAATAACATACATGATATCATCTTCAGACATTCCAAACTGGCTTCCTATATTAAGTCTCAAATAAACAGGAACAATTAAATTATTCTCAGATGCAACTTTATTAATTAATTCTACTTGCTGAATAGATTCTGCAGTATACTCGCCTACCTGTACTTTAAATGCTGCCGATATATTTTCGTAAGTTTTATTTACCCCTGAATAAATAATTCTCGCCATATCTATTTTTCTTGTTCCAATGTTCTCACAAATATTTAATTCCCCCGGTGAACATACTTCTAATTTATCAACAATATTAGCTATTACTGGTATCAAAAATGGGTTTGCTTTAATTGAATAACACAATTTAATCTTATCACCAAGAATATTTTTTATCTGATCTATCCTTTTTTTCAAAGTTACTACATCAAATATATATAAAGGGGTGCCTTCTTTTTGAGCAATCTCAACTACTCTGTAATCAATATCCACTACATTAACTCCTTAATGACATTCCTATCTATTTTCCCATTTTTATTTAATGGCATCATTTCTAATTTTATTATTTTATTTGGAATCATATATGTTGGTAATGATTCATGAAGAATTTCTTGTATTGCTTTCTTTTCACATTTTCCTGTATAAAATAAAACAATTCTCTTTTTCTCCAATTGATACATGCAAATAGCCCGATCAACATTATCAATTTGCATAGTAATTGACTCTATTTCTCCCAACTCTATTCTGTGTCCCAAATGTTTAACCTGAAAATCTTTTCTAGAAATATATCTTAAATTTCCATCTGCAACATACTGTGCCATATCACCAGTACGATAAATAATTTCTCTATATTTATCTTGCAAAGGATTTTGAACAAATACTTTATTCGTTCTCTCCTCGTCATTATAATATCCAAGTGCTAAGCATGTGCCAGCCACACATATTTCACCTATCAAACTCCTATTTTTAGGGTTGATTAAGTTATCATTTTCGTCCAATAAAAAAACTTTCTCATTTACAAAATTTTTCCCTATTGGAATAGTATCTTGTAACGAATATGTAACTTCCTCCGGTATACTATAATATGTGCAATTACATGTAATTTCAGTAGGTCCATATAAATTAATAAATTTGGTTTTAGTTAGGTATTTTTTCAATTTATTAAAATGCTTTATCGGCATCACCTCACCACTAAAACCTATGCATTTAATTTCCGTCGGACATCTATATTCTAATCCCTTCATAGTTGTAATAAAACATAATGCCGACACCGCCCATATCAATATACTTATTTTTCTATCACATAAATAATCCATCAAACAAACCGGTTTAGAAAAATATTCGCGCGGAATAAGCACAACCGTCGCACCTGTATAAATCGCACTGTAAATATCCTTTACTGATACATCAAAATCAAATGGAGCCTGATTGCCAATCTTATCATCTTTTGTAATTTTCATAACCTCTACAAACTGTGGTATAAAGTCCATAACACTTCTATGAGATACTACAACGCCTTTTGGACTACCAGTGCTTCCACTTGTGAAATTTATATATAATGGTTGTGTATCTATTATAGAAAGTCGTTTTTCATTTATTCGAATCTCGTCGATATTTATACTCTCTGATTTTTCCAGTATATCTTCTATATTTTTTAATTTACTTCCTACTGCTTGTGCTATACTAATAATATTATTTCTATTTTCTAAATCAGTAATAATGATTGTTGGTTTCAAAATTTTGAGAATTTGCGTAATTCGTTTTTCTGGTTGTTTCGTGTCAATAAAAGAATATGTTCCTCCAGCATATATTACTCCAAATATTGCACACACTGCTCTTACACTCTTATCAAAAAAAAATGCAACAACTTCTCTTCCAACCATCTCCTCCATAAGCTGTGTTGCTATCCCCTTTGCTGTTCTAGAAAGTTCCTCATACGTCACCTTTCTTTTATCATCCTCGAAAGCTACTTTTTCTCCATATTCAGTTGTTGTTTTTTCCAATAAATCTAAAACACAATTATTCATCTTATCACTTATATTCTCTATTTCTTTGATAATATCATACGCCACATTGCATCTGCAGAATCAAAATTTTCTGGTATTATATCACTTGCCAAAATGTCAATTTTAAAATGTTCTTCAATATCAGCGATTACAGTCAACAAATCTAGTGATTCAAAATATCCACCTGTAACAAGATCATCAACACTTGTGTAATCAATTTCCTCTTTAATTTCTTTTAATAATTCTAATAATTCTTCCATTGACTTATCCTCCTAAAATTCTAAATATGTTCCAACACCCATTTGAATGGCTTCATTTAGCACATCATTACCCACAGCAATATCTTCTATAGACATACCTCCTGAAGAAAATACTGTTGCCATCTGTTTATTTATTTTTTTTCCCCCATAAGCAATATCTGCAACATTATAAATTTGTTTCCTATCTATTTTCCCTTTCTTTACCAAATCTACTAATAAATTTCCCAAGTAACTTAATTTATGATAAACTGGTTCTCCTAATTCCTGCGCATAGCTTTCATACATTTGATAATTATCCACAATCAAATTAGTTTTATTTTGTAAAAAACTATCTGTAAATTTTATAAATGAAGGGCAAATAAATAATGCCCCCTCTTTTATCCATTTTTCCCTTACAAATGGCATATCTGTAACGTTTTCAAAAGTAAATCCTGGATTTATACTAATAATATCTGATTCCCTAATAACGTATTCTATATCTTCGTAACTATCTATCTGTATGCCTTTAAATTTATTTTTAAATTTTTCTACTCCATACTCGCTACGTCCCTTAACTTTTATCCTTTTTATCGAACTATAATTTTCTAATATCCATTTTACATATTCTGTATTAATTTTTCCTGGACTAACAATTCCTATCTCCTGCGGTTCACTTATCGCCAAATGTTTTGTTGCAAATGCCGATACCGCTGCAGTACGAATTGTAGTCAATACGTTTGCTGATATGATTCCCTTAGGTTCTCCCGCATCTCCATCATATAAAAGAACCAAATGATTTGTTTCATTTTTTTTTCCCGGCAAATATCTATTCGGTCCATGAAATTTTATACCAGTAGTATTGTAAAGACCTCCTAAATGGCCAGGCATTGCTATATATATATTTTTTTGTATCCCCTTTTCTACATACATCCTTAAACCATGCGAGTTCTGATTCATTCCCCCCATGACATAGTCCTGTTGATACATTAATTCAAACATCTTTTCTATAGAACCCATAACCTGTGTCATTGTCAAAAGATTATTATCTATCAAATTCTTTTCCGAGAGATATAAAATTTTTCCATCCATCTTTATTCCCTCCTTAATTAGGTCTATCCTGATCTGCATCTGCTTTAGTGAACACTGTCCCCTGCTTCGTTGATGAAACATAAATATCAATATTTTCTTTAATATACGGGCTAAAATAATTTGGAATAATATTTGTATCCTTCTCTTGTAACAACGCAAACCCAGCATCCATTAAATATTCTTCCTTTATTCCATCACAATAAAAATCTACATATTCTATATTTTTTTCTTTCAATATATGTCTAAAAAAGTCGCCTGTCTCACTTATCACTTCTTGTGTACCTATATAGTCAACAAACCTAATCGCACAATGATTATTATATATTTCCTTTCTTAATACAAATACTGCCTCTGCCTTATTCTCCTTTTCTATTCCATACACATCATAATGATATATTGGATGTTGAAAAAATCTATGATCAATATACCAAAAATCCTTATATGGTATATTATTCACATATTTTATTGCATCAAATACCCTTTTCACTTCATCAATATTTTCATATTTAACTATGGAATAATCATGTGTATGCTTATATCTAATTTCTGGTCTATATGCAATTTGTGCTATTTGAAAATCATTCATATCCGATAACATATAATAATGTTTCATTTTGGATGTATATCTATGTAACATCTTCATCAATGGAACTGATGTATCTGGATTATCCCCTACTCCAATTGCTGTACGTGCACCATATAATTCATTTTTGCGCTTAATTAGTTCTATTCCCAAAAATGCCATATTTCCATCTAATGCCTTCCAAAACGATCCAAATATATCTAGATGTTCTGTATCATGCGATGCTTTCAGTATGCCATTTAACGCCTGAATCAATCCGTTCTTTCGATCAATTGCTAGTAAAAAATTAACCGTTCCATCATCTTCAAGAAATTCATATTCAAATAATTCCCTGTTTCTAGACATTATATGATTTTTTTTCCAATATTTATCTATAAATTTCATGATAGAATCGATATCACTTTTATTTGCAAGCCTAATTTCATATCTTACATCATAAGCGTTCATTGTTCATCTCCATTTCATATAGTGCTCACTTTTTGGTGGAAAATCATTACAATCTAACCTTGGCAATTCAAGTGCAAAATCATCTCCTATGTTTGCAATTCTTACATCTGTTGTAAATCCCAGACAAGCACCTTGCTTTTCAATATAATCTAACACATTCTGATTATAATTACCATACGGGTAATTCATAACCCAGTGATGCTTATCAATAAACTCATCCATTACCTCCAACGCTAAATCAATATCCCTATGCATTTTCTCTAATGACAAATTGCCTAACCAATAATGATCATAACCATGTACTCCTATAAACATACCATGTCTTTTCATCATTCGTATTTGTTCATCCGTCATATAAAGCTCGTATGCCAATTGTTCTTCTGAAATACCCACATATTTTCCAAATAAATCGCTTAATATTTGATTTCTCAGCTTTTCATGAAGAACCGTCTGTAACATCCTCTTTATAAAAATTACATCCTTGCCATCGAATCTTTCTATTGTCGCATATTTATTCCATAATTCTTCACTTGATGGATAATCAAATTCCTGACCTCTATAGAAATCCATTTTCTTTTTTACATCCTCAACCAATTTTTTTCATCTGCACTTGCTAATATGTAATGAATCTTATTTACATTCAAGAGTTGATGAGTAGCAAATGTTTTTCCTGGAATAAAAAAAGATCCTTGTATTCCAAATTCCTCCAATATAGGGAATGCAAATGTGTAATTATCCACATAACCATCATCAAATGTCAATAATAGTGTTTTATCTGGCAGGTCTGCATGCCTTTCCACTGCTTCGATAACCTGCTCCATACTCACTATATTAAATTGTTGTTTCATAAATTCAATTTGTTCACGAAACAGAGAAACATCTAGACCTTTTATTTCTGGGTATCTACTATGTTTTAAATCTCTAGTGTAATGGTACATTACAACAAATAATTTTCCCATTCTTTTACTCTTCTATGGTATTCCACCCCGGAATATCGTAAAATTTCTTTCTGGTATTGCCTTGAGTTTTTAGATAATTTTTTATCTCTTTCACAATTCCTGCAGAAGTATCACCCTTTCCATATGGATTCACTGCTTTTTTTGCTCTTTCCTTTCCTTGTTCACTTCTCGCATATTGAATTGCTTTCTTTATTTCTTCTGCATTTACACCACAATTAATTATTCCATCTGACTGCAATCTTCCTTTTTGGCGAATTCCAATATTGACAGTTGGTATTCCAAAACACGGTGCCTCAATAATTCCACTAGATGAATTTCCTATTATCATACTACTATCTTTTAAAAGACTTAAATATCGTCTTGCTCCCAAAGATGCGTAATATCGACAGTTCTCATGCTTCAAAACATATTCTTGTATACATTCGTTAATTGTCTGCCCACCAGCATCTGCATTAGCTCCTGTAAAAATAAAATTCATATTCGAAAAACCTTCAATTGCTGTTAAAACTTCTTTTATCTGATTTTCCGGTATATCATCGTCTAAAGTCGTTGGATGATATGTCACACATGCATACTCTCCATCAAGACTTACACCTATATCTTTTTCTAATTGATTTCTTTCCATATACTGCATCTTATAAATGTTTTCAACACCAACATCACCATAATTAAAAACCGTACTTGGCTGCTCACCCATCTGAATAATCCGTTTTCTATATGTTTCACACCCCGGAAAGTGTAAACTGCTCATTTTGGTTATGCAATGTCTAATTGTATCATCAATAGCTCCTTCTGTAATCTCACCACCTGAAATATGAGCAATTGGAATTTTATTTATCAAAGCCGCCTCGCAAATTGATAAAAGTTCATATCTATCACCTAATACAATCAACATATCTGGCTTGTGGTGTTTAAAAGCTTCATGAAACTTTTCTATTGCAACCTCCATTGCCTGAATCATCATATCTGTTCCCTGCACATCTGATCTTAAAATAGGTATTTTTTCTTTAATTTCAAACCCATCTTCAATAATTTCGTCAATCGTATTTCCATACTCATTCAGCAAATGTGTACCGGTTACGATAAGGCAAAGTTCTAATTCTTCATCCTCTTGTATTCGTCGAATAACATTTCTAAGCAATCCATATTCTGCGCGTGTTGCAGTTACCACACAAATTTTTTTCATAATACTATTAACTCATCTTCCTGAAAATCTTTTACAGCTACTGTTCCTAATACATCATACCATTTCATAGGACTTATACCGTTTCCAGGACGTTTAATATAAAGATTATCTTCGGACAATACCTCTCCCTTTTTTATAGTCCTCTTTGCCACAATACTTTTTCTTGCAATCTCAATATTTTTCTTTTCTGATTCTGTTGGGAACTTTTCACTGCTTCCCATTGCCAATTCTATATTTCTAATTGCTTTCACCATTTCGGTTAATTCTTCTGGTTCTAAGCTTGCTTTGTGATCCGGTCCCTCCATGTTATGATCCAATGTAAAATGTTTTTCTATCACTGATGCCCCACATGCAACTGCTGCAATTGGCACTTCAATTCCCTTCGTATGATCAGAATAGCCCACTGGCACCTGAAATTTCTCTCTAAGTGTCTGCATTGCACGTAAATTGACATCACTGTAAGGTGTAGGATATTCTGTATTGCAATGTAATAATACTATTTTTCCTGCACCATTTTTCTGTAATATCTGCAATCCTTCTTCAATCTCCTGCATCGTACACATTCCTGTAGACATTACAATATCTTTTCCGGTATGTGCTATTTTTTCAAGATACGGTAGATTCGTAATTTCTCCTGACGGAATTTTCCAGAAAGGAATCCCTATCTCCTGCAGAAAATCGATACTGTCTAAATCAAACGGTGTCGACAAAAACATAATTCCTTTTTTTTGGCAATATTTCTGAATCTCCCGAAATTGTTCAAAAGACAATTCCAGTTTTTTTACCATGTCAAACTGGCTTTCGTCTGAACCCGTATTTTCTTTTTGATATTCTGCTTTTTCTGCAAATTTAGAAATCACATTTTCTGTTACAAATGTTTGGAATTTAACACAATCTGCTCCTGCTTCTACTGCTTTATCTACTAATTTTAATGCGAGTTCAAAACTTCCATTATGATTATCACCAGCTTCAGCTATAATAAATGTATGTTTCATCTCTTATTACCCCCTGTACTTTATCATGAATGGTTTATTTAAATCAAAAGTACTATCAACTTTCGTCCGTAATTTTACAAGTTCCTCAAATACTTCTGGCAAAAATACTTTACTTCCAATGCAAAAATCTATTAGTCCATTTCTATTAAAATGCTTTTTAAATCTTAACAAACTATCTTCATTTTCCACTCCGCCGCCAAGATGAAACTCTTTTATCTGATGTTCGCTTGCCCATAATGCTGCCTTTGTTAATAACAAATTTGCTGCACCTAAGTTTCTGTACTCGAAAAGCGTTCCTGACAAATGATAATGCATATATTCCTCATTAAAAAAGAAAATAGATGCACTTACGATTTTCCCCTCATATTCTGCATAACCGAAAAGCACATTTTCTTTCATCTGTGTTTTAATAAACTCAAAATATTTTTTTTCAAAAAAATAATATTCGTCTGCATTGTGATTTTGCATTGTTTCGTTGTAAATTTCAACAAATTCGTCTATTCTTTCGCCTTTATCAAAAAAAATCTGCACTCCATTTTTTTCAGCCTTCCGCACCATATTTCGGTTATTTGGTGTCATGTTTGCATAAATCACATCTTCTGACTGTGTATCAATGTACACAGTTTTCTTCATATATAATACTTTTATATCTGACTCTAATTTCTTCTGATTTTGGAGCAGCGGATGAAACCGGAAAAATTCTGACACAATATTATGTTCTTTTGCATACGTTTCTTTTTCCTGCTCGGCATTATGTATCCAGTCCAGAGAAATCTCACCCTCCAATAGTGGACCTCCATATCCATAGGGTGTTGTCCAATCATAATGCTCCTGCGTCTTCATATGATTTCTAAACGGTTTAAAATCAGCAATATCATTTTCCATTACAACATAAGCCATTCTATTCTTTCCATCTGACCAGTACAATAAATATGGTACTCCATCGCCATGAATTCCAAACGACTTTGCATATTCATTCAAGTAATACACATCCCAATGGGGAAAACTCTTTACAATTTCATTCCACTTGTCTTTATCTTCTATTGTTATTATTTCCACAGTCTCACCACTTATTTAAATTCATTTACAATTTCCACCATATATTTCATATGCTCCAAATCATACCTCTGATCCAACGGCAAAGATAACATATGCTTTGTAAGTTCCATGTTTGTTTTTATTTCACATTGTTCTTTTGTTTCCATCGGCCAATGTACTGCACAATATATTTTGTGCTCCATTAAATATTTTCGAAATCTATCTCTTTCATCCACCAAAACCGGAAAAGAAAACGGTATGAAATCTTCTGATTTTTCGTTATATAACGGAATAACTTTTTTATTATCCAGTGATTTCATTATGTAATTCCAATTTTCTTTTCGTCTTTCCTTAATGTCAAGAATGTCTTCACACTTTAATAAAATTTCTGATATATCTGATATTTTGTATATTTTCTGTTGCTCATCCAATGCAAGTTCCTGCTCAACAAATATCTTCCTATACATTTCATTACATTCTGTTCCACAGTGTAGAAACATATATTTTAAAAGCATAGCTTCTAATATTTGAGCGACACTCTCTTTTTGTTCTACAATTTTGTCTGCTTCTAAAGTTTCCCCTGAATATAATACACCACCATCTGGAATTGCAAACCATTTGCGTAAACTACAGATCTGATAATCTCCAATTGTAGCCTTTTTCGTCAAAATACTATGTGTTGTATCTTCAATAATTTTAAATTGATACACCTTCTGTTTTTCCTGAATGTACTCTAATATATTAGCATCCTGCATTTTGCCAAAATAATGCATAATATATACTGCCGAGACTGACTCATCTATTTGTTTTTCTATACTTTCTTTTTCAATTCCAAGAGACTGATTCAATTGGTAAAAGCAGATTTCATACTGTTCTTGAAAGCAATCAACAACAGATTTACAGATATATGCTGGTAATAATATTTTCCCATGCTTTATTCTGGATGTTACTACGCGAAGCGCACTTCTCCCACTATCCATATATATTGAAAACTCATTATTGAGATACTTATTTATATTGTTGTTCTGTTCTTTTATTTTCTTCTTTAAATTAAGTTCAAAATTGCTTCCAAGTTCCATTTTTTATCTATTTTTCTGCCTGAGCTATAAATTGCTCTACCTGTACGCCATTATCTGTATATAATATATTATCAATTACAATATTTCGAAATCCCACTGACTTTAATGTACTTTCCAGTTCTTCTTTGAAAAAGAAATGCGCAATTGCTCTCCCTGCAAGTACACCAGATTCAATATCTTCATAAGTCCCATTCTCAATGCATTTTCCAGTTCCATATCCTTGTGTTTTCGTTCCAAAACAGGAAGTATATAATTTACCACCAGTTTTTAATACATCATATACTTCTTTATACATATTTTGTATATTCTGTTTTGTATTTGCATAGATGCAAACGCTGTCAACAACACAATCAAAAAAATCTTTCTCATATTGAATCTCTGCACCATCCATCACTGCAAAATGAACATTCTTATACCCATCTGCTTCCAGATATTTTTCTGCCTTATCCACTGCACTTTTTGAGCCATCAAACGCATACACATCAAATCCTTCTCTTGCCAGATACCAGGTGTGAGCACCTGCTCCACATCCAAAATCCAGAATTTTAATCTTTTCACGCTCTGTTTTATAATAATTTCTGGCAATAAAGCGAATGACTGTTTCTGAAGGATATCTTCCCCATTCCTGTGTGCTGTGTATTTTTTCCCATTCTTCTGAAAATGACTTCATATCCAGTCTCCTATTCCTCTATCAAATGATTTTCAATTAACAATTGATGCCATTTAACTTTTACGGTATCTATATTTTCTATATATGTCTGGCAAATCATTTTTCCGCCTTTTGCTGCTTTAATGCTTTCTGTAAGTGTTTTGTCTTGATCATCATTCATATTATCAAGTACTCTATATTCAACAATATTTTGATACAGTTGTAAGAAATCCATCAATTCATTCTCTTCAAGTTTTTTTGCTGTTTTAGATGTTTTTTCAACCAATCTTTTATATCTCGATTCGTTTTGCTGATTTCGTATTTCCATCTTTTCCAACTGAATATAATTGATTTCCTGATCTTTTAATACCTTCTTTAATTTAGATAATTGTGATTCAATGTTTATAAAATATTGTTCTATCTCCTCTTGCTGTTCTTCATTAAACATTGTTTCTGTAGGTTTAATAAGCGATCTATAATCAATATCATCTTGATTCTCACACGTTAAAGATATTGCTTCTTTTAATGTCATGATTTCAGTACCATTGATTTTTGCTCCACCTTCTGTTGCATCTATAACGCGGATTTGAGGGTTTATATTTATTTGCTCCTCATACCACTTTCTATAACTATCCATGTTAGATTCCGTATATACTTTTCCACCATAAATATCTTCTACTTCAAAATATTTAGAATTCGATGCCTCTATGCCCTTTTCGTCATCATACGCCTCCGCCGTATGTATCTGACCATTCGGATATGCCAAATCCTGTCCTATCAAAATAATGGTTCCAAACCCCATAAATCCAACAATAGAAAATGCATTATTCGCTACCGAACCTCCCGTTGGAACTGTATAGATACCCTTATTATATTTCTTCATTAGTGCCTCTGTCAGATTGCTCTCTCCTGTCGGGAAGAAAACCTCTCCCTTATGTTTGGATATTATTCTATAATTTCCATAAATAGAAACACATAGTGGAATATTCTTTATTACTTCATTTTCAAATAAGCTAGGATCTTTCTCTGGATCAATCATAATTGCCAGATCTGGTTTTACTCCTGCCTTAATTACCGTTTTGAGTGCTGTATCAACTACAATTATAAACGCTTTATTCTGTGCCTTTTTTAATTCAGTTATGTTTTTATCCAACGACGGACCTGCTGCAACAACAATTGCCGCACGATTTTGATGAGTTATTTTTTCCGTTGCATCATACAATTGACCAATTGAAAATTTTTTATAAAAATAAAACATGTTTCTTAACTGGTTCTCTGCTCTTGTTTGTTCATCTACTACAATTGTATTACGTTTAATAATAACCCTTGATACACAATCTCTATATTTCTTTCTATACAATAAAACCAACTGTTCATTTACATTCTGATAGTTTGGTAAAATCTCGTATTTAATTTCTTTCTTATTATCATAATTAATAACTTGATACATCAATTCAATATACAAAGCATCTGCATTTTCTCCTGCTGCCAGAAATATTTTCCCTGAAAAGTCCCTTTTCATATTTTGTGTTTCCAAATAAGCTACGAATAATTCCATATCTGGCTCACATACAATAATATAATTTTCTGGATACTTCTCTGCCAATTTGCGTATATAAATTCCATTTCCAACACCAACAATTATAAATATTGTTCTATAATTCACATTTTCAAACTGGTTTACCCAATGTTCTGCTGCCATCTCTGCATCATAACAGCTTCCAAAACTCCATATATGATTATCAACTTTTACCCCTAACATCACATTATTTTTTCTATCATTTATTGCACATATTTCATGCACATTACTTTCTAATTCATGTTCCTCATCCCATTTTACATATGGGTAGTTTTCTTTTAAAAATTTTATATTCTCATTATACAGGCTCATACGCTTTTCTCTCTTTATTATAAATCTTTATTATCTCGGTTAATTCAAAATATAAAATATCTGCCAAATAGTACTGATCTCTATGTTGAAGTCCTTCCATCAATGCGTTTATCGTCTGTAACAGTATATCTGCTGACATATTGCATATTTGCCCCGTTTCAATCTCTGTTAAAATCTTTTGCAATACAGGAATCAAATCCATAATAAATTTTCCTGTCTGCTGTGTTATTCCCTCTTTGCCACTCCATATATCATGGCAGTTCCTTTCTATTTCTTCGAGCAATTTATCTTCCTGCATCCACACGTTCTCCTTTTTATCCCCTAAATTTAAAATAAGGCCGCCTTACATAAGGCGCCCTTATTTTAAATGTTATAGTAGCTGTATTACTGTAATAAAGATAATACACCCTGAGTAGACTGGTTAGCCTGTGCAAGCATTGACTGTCCTGCCTGTGCAAGAATATTATTCTTGCTGTAGTTAACCATTTCTTCAGCCATATCTGTATCACGGATACGAGACTCTGCAGATGATGTATTTTCAGATACATTGTCCAAGTTAGCAACAGTATGCTCTAATCTGTTCTGAACTGCACCTAAAGCGGAACGCTGTTTAGAAACAGAAGAAATAGCATGCTGAATCTGTGTCATTGCACTTCCAGCTGCTAAAAATGTGCTAACTTTAATACTGTTAATAGATAATGCTTCTGCATCCATAGTTGCAATTGTAAGAGAAATCTTCTGTCCCTCTAATGCTCCAACCTGAAGGTTCTTTCCTGTGAAATTACCATCTAACAAGTTCTGTGTATTGAACTGTGTAGTAGATGCAATACGATCAATTTCAGATGTTAATGCATTAAGTTCATCCTGAACAGCGCTTCTATCAGATGATGTATTAGTATCGTTTGCTGCCTGAGTAGCTAATTCATTCATACGCTGTAAAATAGAATGAGCTTCGTTTAAAGCACCTTCTGCTGTCTGGATAAGAGAGATACCATCCTGCGCGTTATCAGAAGCTTTATTTAAACCTCTGATCTGGCTTCTCATTTTCTCAGAAATAGATAATCCTGCTGCATCATCTGCTGCACGATTGATTTTGTAACCGGAAGATAACTTCTCTGAAGATTTTGCCTGCTGTCCTGTTGTGACTCCTAACTGTCTGTTAGCGTTCATCGCTGTAAGATTGTGCTGTACTACCATTATTTTTTCCTCCTTGAATGTAATGCAGCCTCCATGCTGCATCTGTACTTTATGTACTTGTTTTTTGTTACATTAGGCTTAAATTCTCCCAGCCGTACGCTCTGCTTGAACTTCCACCTGCAAGTAATTTTCTTTACTTGACTTATATATCGGAGATTCCCTCCAATACTTTATAGCAAAAAAAGATTTTTTTCTTTTTTCCTATCAATTATTTCTTATTGTCAAGAAAATGCGGTTCCACATAGCCCTTCTTCATCATATTCTTGTAGTATTGGTTCACAACTTTCTGGCTGGAACGGATTTCTTTTACCTGTTTCTTCACACTTGCGAACTTCTGCTCCATCAATTGCTTATTTCTGGCTTCCTGTGCCTGAATTTCCATGCTTCTGTCTGTTAACGTGCGTATACAGCCTTGCATCTTAAGAATCTCATCCTGATAAATTTCCTTATTCGCCTGCAGTTCTTCACGTACTTTTTCATACAGTTTCTCAAAGCCGTTATCCAGCAGTTCTAATTGTTCTATGAGTTCTGACTTTTCTTCGACTGTCTTATCAAAATCGTCCGGATCCAAAGAAGGATTCTCCAGTTCTTCTTTCTGACGCTTATTGATCTGTATGATGCTGTTTAAAACCTTCTCTTTCTTCTGAAGGCTTTGTAGCATGATTGTAATATACTGGTTGTCTGCCATAGTACCATTCTCCATTAATGTGTTCTGCCGGTACGCATCACTTCTTTCCAGGTGTCACGCATGGTACGCAGATGTTTTAACACTTCTTCCATAATCTCTTTGTCTTTTTTCATATTAGCTTCACGAAGCCGGATCATGAGATAAGAATAAACCTCGTCAAAGTCTTTCGCAACCGGATATTTATGATCCAATGTGGATTGAAATTCTTCAATAATCCGTTCTACTTTGATAATATTCGTATGTGCTTTCTGAATATCCTTTTCCTCAATCCCGACGATTGCAAGATTGGCAAATTTAATTGCTCCTTCATACAGCATCAGTGTCAGCTCCGCCGGTGATGCTGTCATAATTTTGTTGTTAGCATACGCTGCATATCCCTGATTCGCTAACATAATACCCTCCTGGTCTTTATTGTGTATTAAGCAGAGCAGATAAATTTATATCTGCTCTGCTTTGTAATTCTCACTTTCGCTCATTATCTCATACATCAACCGCCAAATAAACCACTTAATGATGATGTCTGGCTGTTCAGTTTAGAAAGTGCCGTCTCCATAGAAGAGAACTTTTTATAATAATAATCTTCTTTGTCCTGTAATTTTTCTTCCCATTTCTTGATCAAATCCGTGTAATCGCTATACTCTGACGCCATCTCCTTATCATTATATACAGTGTAAATACTGCTCAAGGGTGAGGACTGCATTTTGGTATGAACTGACTTATATAAGTTATCTGCCAGTCCCTGCATGAAATTGATCACCGTATCCGGATCATTGGTAATTGCAGTCATCAGCTTATCTGTATTACCGGAAGAATTAGCATCATCTTCATCGCCATCAATATGATAAGCATTCTGCTGATTTGCCGGTGCATTCAGATATCCTAATGTCTTGATTCCAAAATTGGACAAATACATTTTCTTTCCGTTTACCTCAACCGCACCGCTCATTGCAGAAGTCATAGCGCTCATAAGGCTTTCCAGATTATCATCTCGTCTCAACAGAGAATCTTTAATCTTCTGCTCCCACTTCTCTACTTCTGTGTCAGACATTGCATCTTTTTCATCATCTGTCAGAGGCTCATAGCCTTTTGCGGAATCTGCATTGTACAGAGATGTGATCTCATTGATCAGGCTGTTGTACTGGGATAAGAAGTCTTTAATCTTATCGTAGATACCCTGTGTATCGGTGGCTGTTGTAATGCTGATCGCATTCGCATCTCCATCACCAGTTACAACCTGTGCCGTAATGTTTAATCCATTGATTGAGAAGGAATTGGAGCTTCCTATATACTCGATTCCATTTAATGTAATCTTAGAATCGCAGCCGTCGATTTTCTTTGCATCTATGTTGTATTCAACGCTCGGATTGGTTGTAATGTCTTGAACAGTTTTTACCTGGCTTACGAAAGACTCAATGGCTTTTGTCTTCTCATCTCCGTCTTCCATAGCTGCAATATCTGCAAGCACCTGATTATCATCCATGATTTTCTGGCTGTCAGTCATTGCTGTTTTATTATCACTGATAATCTGTGCGTATTTGTTTACCTCCGCTGTAACCGCAGTTGATCCACCAGTTCCATATGCCGACTGGATATTGGCAATCACTTTTTCTCTGGTGTAATTACTGTCATCTCCTAATGTATCTGTTCCATTCTCATAGGAATTTACGGTGCCAATGTTGGTTGTCAATGTTGAGAGATATGTGCTCATCTCATCATCTGAAAGTGACATTTTCTTCTGTGCGCTCTCTGCTAATGAAGTATATGCCTTTGTTCCTGTCACAACGTCACTTAACTCTGCGCCTTGATTGTAAACTGTCTGTTTTGCTTTGGCTTTCTTATCTGCATCAAAGCTTACTTCTTTGGCATTTGCAGATTTTACCCAGGTTCCATCGTCAGCTTTCTCTCCGGTAGTCTGAATCAGCTTACCGTTTTCTTCATAATATTTGTTTCCGCTTTTATCGACATAGAGTAATGTATCATCCTGCGCATAAGTATTGCCATCTGCGTCGGTAATCTGATAGTAATTTGTTTCTTCCTCAGTTGCAGTTGTAGCGTAATAGCTTGTGTTAACCTTAATAGAAACTACATTGCCATCCGCATCTTTGTATGTGGCATTACCATCTGCATCCTTCTCGCCTGTAGCAGTATATTCTTTTCCGTCCTTGATAAGCTTGGTTCCGTCTACATCTGTATGTGTATAACTATTTCCATTTGTATCTGTGAAAGTATTCACTGATTTAATGTATTTCTTATTGTCGCCTTCTCCATAAGAGAAAATGGTATTGCCATCCGCATCGCTTGTCTCAGCAGTGTAAATAGTGCCATCACTTGTGACAACTGATTTTGCACGATCTGTTGCAGACATCTGGAGCAGCTTTGTCAGTTCTTCCTGCTGTGTTGTATTTAATCCGCTCTTTTTAAATGCCTCTTTCATTGCAGAATAAGCAGATGCATAACCATAAGCTGCGCTTAAGTTACTATTCTCTGCACTTGCCTTTTTGTAGGCTGCCTGTGCATCCTGATAAATTTTGATAGCCTCATTTACCTTTGCAGTGATACCAGCATCTGTTCCATCACCATAATACTGCATGTAGGTTTTATAGGTTGCGTCTGTCGCATCTGATTTTACATTCAGTCCCAGTTTCGTCAACGCATTCGCCCCATCCACGTTGCCACCGGTCAGTGTAAAGTCATTGTCCTTACCGGTATCTTTGGAGCTCACGAAGATACGTTTGTTGATATCATCATAGCTTGCATTCACGCCGGCTTCTTTCAAAGAATTGATAAAGCTGTTGACCGTAGTGCCCTGGCTGACTTCGATAGTCTTCTTTGTGCCATCACCTTTTGTCAAGGTGATCGTACCGTTTCCGCCTGTGTAGCCCAACTCAGCGAGTGTGGTTCCGGTTGTAGTGCTGTCATCTAATTTACCACCGGTCAAGTATCCTGCCTGTGCTACCTTAAGGATGTTGAGCTTCTGGGTACCATTTGGTGCAGAGCTGCTGGCTGTAACCGTCGCTTTTGTGGAATCAGATACTTTGGTTGATTTCAAATTGTAGTTTTTAGAGAAACGCAGACTGTCCAAGCTTGTATAGAAGCTGTAAACTTTTGTGTTTAAAGTCTTCCATGCGTCCTGTTTCCAGGAGAGCTTGGTCTGTGCTTTTTTGTATTTATTGGTCTTGTAACTGTAAGAAGATACTAATGCGGAAATGATTGCTTCGGTATCTAATCCTGAGTTCAAACCTGTGATTCTGATTGGCATAATCCTGCTCCTTTCAGTTTTGTAACTTATTTATATCATTTTCTGTTTGCATCTGTCACTTGTCTATTGCTGCTCCTGTCTTTTGGACAGTGATCTACAGTTTCTTATCCACTAATAATCCGGCCATCTCCCAGACTTTTGCGATCATGTCCAGGGTTTTCTCCGGCGGATATTCTTTCAGGACTTTCTTCGTGTCTTTGTCAACGATCTTGATGGTAACACGGTTGGTTGCATCATGGATTCCGAAGACTGCCTCGGAATTGTGTGCCTTCTTATTGATTTCGTCAACCGCTTTCCTGATCTGGGAATTCTCGGAGATCGTCTGCTGTGCCTGACTGTCGTCCCGGTTTCCGTCTTTGCCGTTTTTGTCAGTCTCTTTCGTGTCGATCTGAATGGTTTTCTTCATGAGATCGTCAGAAGCTGCTGCGTTGGATGCAGTTTCCACTTTTGCCTGACTCTCTGCTTTTACATCTGATGCGGATGAACTTCCCGCGTAGGACAACCCTGCCCCTTTCATAGCCTCTATTGCCATTGTTCTACACCTCCGTGTGCATAAGCTTGTGTTCTTCCATGGTTGCGGTCCGGATCTCTGCAAATGCCGGAACGCTTATTTTTCTAACTCATATATCGGTAGTTTTCCTGTAAAATTAATAGCTGTCATGCAATTTCCTGCGTTGTGCCGGTGCTGTTTTCTGATCAGGGTTTCATTTTAACAAAATATAGGATATAATTCAATCGCACCGGTAATTGAGCCCGCAATGTGTTTATGATTTTTACTATTATAAATAGGAAAGGATATTGTTTATTATGTTATATATCATGAGACACGGAAAAACTGACTGGAATGCAGTCCACCGCCTGCAGGGAAGCGAAGATATTCCTTTGAATGAAGAAGGCCGCCAGATGGCGAGAGACGCACGGAAAAAGTATGGGGATCTGCGATTTGATATCTGCTATTGTTCGCCCTTACAGCGTGCGCAGGAGACTGCTGAAATTTTTCTGGAAGGGAGCGGCACGCCGATCCTGACGGACGACCGTCTCCGCGAGATGGGATTTGGCATGTATGAAGGAACAGAACATGTCACACAGAAACCGGAATGTCCGGTATACACGTTGTTCCATGATCCTGTCCATTATCATGCTGTAGATGGTGCGGAAAGTCTTGAGCATTTGTATGCCCGCAGCGGCTCTTTTATCCACGATGTTTTAACGCCGGAAGTTGTTTCTGGAAAAAATGTACTGATCGTCGCCCATGGAGCCTTAGACTGCAGCCTGATCTGCCAGTACGAAGAGATTCCTCTTGAACATTTCTGGGATCAGCTGCTCGGAAACTGCGAGCTTAGAAGATTAGTTTCATCAGCCAATGTGTGAAAACAGATACTGCAGAACGTCATCTGTAAATTTTATCGCATGCACACCAATGAATGTGGAGCCGTCTTCCTGCTTTTCTTCGCGGGAAACCTCCGCATACATGATCAGTGTTTCTGCCACAACGATCACCTGTTTTCCGAGAAGGCCTTCATGCCCCTCCGGCACACAGATTCCCATGCCTAACGGACTGATGTCTTTCACGTCCACGTAAATTTTTTCCTGTGTATCGCAGATTACGACAACACCATTTGTCTTGTATTCTACCCTCGATATTTCTCTTCTTTCTTCCATGAGTACCCCCTGTTTTTATCATTTCTGTCCTGACTGCCCTGTACAGGCAGAATTGTCTGTATCAGATTGTCTGCATTATTCAAAGATCTCCTGTACATCATCCAGATTTCCGTCTCCGGTGAGAAGCAAGGTCACTCCGCTCTCCGCCTGGCTGATATCCGTGGTTGCCTCAACGCAGAGTTCACCGTTCTGATTATAAAGCGCCCACTGAAAATCTGTGATCTCCACCGGCCACTCTACCGGCATGGAAACAGACTGTCCATCTGCGATTGCACTGATATTGTACTGTTCGCCGCTGATCGGATCGATCACAGAAAACATCCCAATGTCGATGCCGCACTCGTTTGTGGCTGTGATGATGATGCTTTTACGTTCTGCATATTCAGAAGATTCTGTGCTTTCCACGGCTTCTACTGCCGCTTGGGCTGTCCCGGCTGCTTCCGTTGACTCTTCCGATCCGCCGACAGTTTCCGCAGGTTCTTCTGTCGTTTGCCGGCTGTCTCCGGATGTCTGCTCCGTGGCGACTGGCGCCTGATCCTGATGATCTGTTTCTCCGCAGGAAGTCAGGAGCATTATGCCAAGAAGCATGCAGATTATGAGTGTTTTCTTTTTTTTCATAGATTTTGTTTCCTTGTATACAAATTACGGATCATATTTTTCCTGTTTTCAGAATACTCCGTATTTTATTTTTTTGCAATGGATGTTTTAGAAAAGGCGCACCTTTTGGATGCGCCTTACTGTTAAAATTTATTTCTCATCTTTCTGAGCTGCTTCTGCTTTTTTCTTTTTATTTCTGCGGTACATTTCCTCGCCGGTTACACCAAGAAGTGCAATGATGAGTAACCACCACCAGGACATTTTCTCCTGCTGCATGTTTTCCACTGCGCCAGCCTCTGCTGCAAGTGGAGTTTCCTCATCGGCAATTGTCGAGCTCTCCTGTGCTCCGTTCGCTGCAAGAGGTGTCTCCTCGTCCGCAATTGTCACATCTGTGTCAGCGTCCGCATCTGTGTCAGCATCAGCTGCGGCATTTGCATTTGCAACCGCTGCTGTTCTCGTTACTGCCGCTGGTGTTGCAGCTGCTGCAAGCGCTACCGGTGTCTCTGCAATCTGAACCGGTGCTGCATCTGCTGTGGCTGTTGTAACAATTGTGGCTGCACTTGCCGGAGCCGCTGCTGTAGTTACAGTGCCTGCAGGTGTTGTGGCTGCGCCGCCCGGTGTCGTCTCAGTACCGGATGGGGTAGTTGCGCCGCCCGGAGCCGGTGCAGGGGTGAGTTCTGTGATCTTATCAGCCAGTGTTTCTCCTGCAATTCCTAACTTATCTGTCAGGTCTTTTGCCATGTCCTCTGCCTCTTTTAATTTTATCTCTGCCGCGCTGATCTGTCCCTCTAACTCTTTTACCTGATCTGCTGTGTAGTTCTGGCTTGCAAGAAGTGCTGTAAGCTTATCCTTTAAGCTGTCCGCATCTGCTTTTGCTTTATCAACTTTTTCCACCGCATTCTTTGCTGCGTCAATGATCGCATCCGCTTTTGCTACTTTCTCTGCTCTTTCAGCCTCCGCTTTTAATGCTGCATCTTTGAAATCATAGAAGCTCTTTAAGCTTTCATGTCCCGGGAAACGATTATCATCTTTTCCGGTGAGCCAGATTCCTTCATTGATTTCTCCTGTTTTCTTATATTCATCATAATATTTGTTGCTTGTATAAGCTGTTTTTTCCTCTGCCTTGGCAGTCTGATTGTATTTCTGTGTTTCCACGGTCTGCGCACCAAGATCTTTGGAATTTTTCTGCTGATAAGTTCCGGTGTAGGAAACGGATAAGGTTGTGGAGCTGTTCTTCTCGTCAACAACTGCCTGATCCGTTGTCTTCTCTCCCTCTGTGAATGTGTCATCGGCATAATGGATTTTGATTGCTACGTTGGAGTTATGTTTTCCATTCCAGCCTTCATAACCGTTAATATGCAGTTCTCCCGTTTTCAGGTTGTCTTTAATCTTCTTATTCTGGGAAACCGCATCTCCAAGAAGTTTTTCTGCATCTGCTTTTGCAGCATCATATGCCTGATCCTTTAACGCTTCCAGATTCGTATTGTCTGCTGCATTTACAGCATTTGTCTTGGATTCCACAGCGTTTGCTTTTGCAGTCACTGTCTGCGAATAAGTAATAACGATCGTGCCTGAAAATACGTTTTTATAAGCAGCAGAATCTGCACCCCAGTCTACCCATCTGCCGGAAGTATTTTTGTACTTATCTACAGCATTCACTTTTGCATTATCTGTATTAATACTTTCGATCTTATAATCGCCGCCAAGCAGGTTCTCTAACGCCTCTTTGTTGGTGAATTTAGCAAAAAGTTCCTTTGCTGCAATCTCGGCATTTTTCTTCTCGTATTTATCGTTATCATTATTGATTTTTTTCATTTCAACAACAATTTTCGATAAATCAATAGTTGTCGTAAATGTAGTTTTCTGGCTTACGGTCACATCTGCAGTCGCTGTTGCGCTCATGGACGTCTCGACATCTTTATCTCCGTCTTTCAATGCTGCTTTTTTATCGGCCAGATCCTTTTCTGCTGCCTCGACACTGTCATATGTCTTACCAGAAGATAAGTCAGCTTTCGTGTATGTGATCTCGGAAACGTTTTGTTTTACCGTTTTGACCAGTTTGCCATTTTCATCCACTGAGTAGGTGGTCTTTTTCTCACCGGAAGTTTCATATTGTTCACTGTTATAGTTATTGTTCACCTCAACGTCCTTAGAAGCTGAGTCGACCACATAGAACTGTCCACCTATATTTACGATTGTGTATACCACTCCGTTATTCTCGTAAACTGCGGTATCCTGATCATTCTGAAGCTTATCTGCCGGGAAGTTCTCTGCATTGATATTGAATGCAAGGCTTCCGTCTGTGCCCTTCACATCATAGGAAACCACTTCTTCTGCCTTCTCGAAAATAACAAGATCATCGCGGGTATCGTTGAGCTTGTAGTTCAGATATACGGTTTGTGTGTCACCTGCCACATCTTTGTAAGTCACCTCACAATAGTTTTTGTTATCATTCCGATTCCAGGTCCACTTGCAGTCAACAAGTTCTCCCTTGGCAAGTTCCGGAATGTAGTAATTCTTAAGGATCACTTTGAACAGCTCATCTTCTTTTCTCCAGTTTGTGGAGGTATCCCCTGCACGTTCTTTTTCCAGAGCGATGATCTCAAGTGCTGCTTTCTGTGCATCGGTAAGCTCCGGAATTGCTGTTTTTGCTTCCTCTGCTGCCTCCTGAAGAGCCTTCGCTTTCTCCTGAACTGCTGCAAGATTTGCTGCGGCTGCCGCTGCCTCGGTACTTGCTTCGGCAACTGCTGTATCATAAGCTGCCTGTGCCGCCTTAAGCTCGTCTAACGCTGTATTGTATTCGGCTACTTTGCTGTCATAAGCTGCTTTGGCAGTCTCATACGCTTTCTGTGCATCGCCTACAATACCAGCTGCCTGATCGTAAGCATTCTTCGCATCCTCAATGTCTGTTGCAGAATCAATTCCGGCTTGTGCTTTATCAAATGCGTCTTGTGCTTCCTGCTGCTCTTTCTTTGCATCATCCGCAATTGTATTTGCCTCATCTGCTTTTTTATCTGCCTTATCAAGAGCTGCGTCGGTATCTGCTGCGGCATCTGACGCATCTTTTATGCGATCCATTGTTTTGTCAACTATTTCTTCTGCCACATTCACATCTGTACCGCCTTCGAATGTTCCGTTTGCGGTAGCATCCAATACGCCTGCTGCATCTTTTGTTGTCTGGTCTGCGCCACTGTCATCCGCAATTGTTGTATCAACTGCTGCATTTACCGCATCCTTTGCTGCTTCTGTTGTTTTGCTCGTTTCTTCAGCGGCTTTCTGAACTTCTCCCACCTGTTCTGCTGCAGATTTCTGTGTTGTTACAGTTGTTGTACTCTCTTCCGGTGTTGTTTCACTGCTATTCTGTCCATCTGCATCCTCAGCAAATGCTGCAATCGGAGTAGATAATGCCATCATTGCTGCCAGTCCGACCGATAATGATCTGATCACGTTTTTGCTGGCTTTTTTGGTTAATTTTACGCCTGTAGCGTTTTCCATCATTTCCTTTTTCATCTGTGTAAACCTCTTCCTTCCATTTTAATGTTTATCTCGCTGCACTTTTGCCAAGGCTGCAAAAAAACATATTTATCCTTTTTGTTATACTAACTATAACATTCAGGGCGTTACATAAAGTGTTATAAAAAGAACTAATTTTTGAAAAATCAGAGGTTTTATAGTAGTTCTTCTAATAAACGACGCAGCATTTATAATTTAGCAACGCTGCTCGGTCTCTTTTGTGTAAGTTGCAAGATATTCCTGGGCTTGCTGCGGAGTTATTGCAAGTTTTTTCTGTAAACGTTCTAAAATGGTTTTCTCTGAAAGACCAAATTCATATCCTGCCGCAATGATTTCTTCCGCTCTTCCTTCCGCTCTTCCTGCCTGTTCTCCCTCTTTCCATGTCTCTTCAAATACGGTAAACATTTCATTTTCTCCTTTCCGCTCCAATAATTGATAATCCAGTTTACTGTTCATTACACTTGTCACTGTCCTGATCACAGTTGTATCGACATGATTCTTTTTAACATAATGAATCGCCTGCTCTTTTCTTTTTCCAGGTGTCTCCCTTTTATTGATCAACATTCCCACTAAATTGAACAAGTCTCTGTTGTTGACATTATGTAACTTTAAATTATTATTTCCAGCCTCGATCAATATCATTTTATAATCATTTACATAACGACTGAATTGCTTGGGAATATCTAACATCCCATGTAATGATACTGCGCCATCCCACGATCGTTCACCATAATAAATAACAGCCGTGATCACTGGTATAAATTTGTCTGTTTTTCTCATTTTAGACAAAAATTCATCCGAAGATAATCCCTTGCCATTCTTATACTTTACTGCATTATTATCATACTGCTTTTTGTATGCTCCATAGTCATAACCCATTATTCTCATAGGCATTGCGTAATGAATATGTTCCTGACTCTCCATCCCAAGCATTACAAAATTGATCCCATATCTGGTAGATTTCTTGCAAATTGCAATATTATCCCGTGAAGCTTTCAGTGTTTCTGCATAATTTTTATGCTCCAATATAGAAGATTCATCTGTATCTAAATCTTCTAATTCTTCCGGTCTGATAACCGTTTTTCCATCAAACAGAACCGCATTAAAAAAATCTGAAAACCGTTCCTTGTTTTCCCAATACTTTTTTAATACTACATCTGGTTTGTTATTTCTTTTTTCTTCTAACAATAATATTCTCCTTCTATTATACTATGTACTGCATTTTTCTTTCAATAATAAACTCATGTTCACTTACCATTTGCTATATAGTTGTGGATATTGGGAATCCATGCCGATCCAGCATATATGATTTCACTCATTTGATAAAAAAAGATTTTTGCTTTACGCATTTTTAGAGTAACGGATTGCTTATATTCTGTCAAGGGATTTAAAAAAATTAAGCCAGAGGAATTTTCATGTTTTTCCTCTGGCTTAGTTTTTGATTTGTTTAATCTGTCAGATTTTCTTTCAAGGTCTTGCGCACTGCGCCCGGGCCTGCGATTTCTTTTACAAATAATTCTTCAATTTTCTCTCCGATACCGGCTTTGTAAAGATCGATGCCGAAAATATTTTCATTGGATAAAATACTCTTTAACTGTCCTGTATAGGATTCTTTCTCACCAAATTTTACATCTTTTAAGGCAGCTGTTAATTCTGCAAGCATTGGATCAGAAGATAATTCAAACTTTTCTCCCTTATCATCGACGCCAAGCAGATATCTGCACCATCCTGCAATTGCAAGTGGAATTGCTTTTAACTTCTCCGCATCCCCATACTGAGCCACATAGGCTTTGATCGTTTCGCCATAGCGAATGCCTACTTTCTGGGAGGTATCTGTTGCGATACGCTGCGGTGTATCCGGCATAAATGGATTTGGAATACGCACATTGATAACTTCATCCACAAAAGCTTCCGGTGATAAGATACCCGGATCTGTAACCACCGGCATTCCCTCTACAGGGCCGATTTCATGGACAAGCCTGTTCAGTTCCTCATCTTTCATTTCGTCTGCGATCAGGGTATAACCTAAAACGCATCCGTAGACTGCAAGTGCTGTATGCAGTGGATTTAAGCAGGTTGTAACTTTCATGCGCTCTACTTTATTTACAGTATCCCGGTCTGTCATATAGACGCCTGCCTTTTCCAATGCAGGTCTGCCATTCGGAAAATGATCTTCGATCACAAGATACTGTGGTCCCTCTGCGTTTACAAACGGCGCTATGTATGTATTTTTTGAAGTGATGACCGGTGCAATATCCTCAATGCCAAGTTCCTCCAAAGATCTGCAGACGGATTCTGCCGGTCTTGGGGTGATCTTATCGATCATTGACCATGGGAATGACACCTGATCTTCATCTGAAATGTAATTTACAAACTCGCCTGTTACATATCCTTTTTTCTCCCACTCTTTTGCCATAGTCAGAATGGAATTTCTTAATTTTTCTCCATTGTGAGAGCAGTTATCCATGGAAACTACTGCAAGAGGAGCCTTTCCTGCCTGAAAACGCTCGTACAGCAATGCGCAGACAACCGCCATTGCAGACACCGGTTTTTCAGGTCCGTTGTCAATATCTTTCTGAATAAATGGAAAATAATTTCCATCCACTCCCTTCAACGCATATCCTTTCTCCGTGATGGTAAATGAGATCATCTGGAGATTTTTATCGGAAAAGATTTCTTTTAACCGATCCCACTCCTCCGGCACTTCTGACTGCGCTTTGATTGCCTCTGCCAGAGAACCTAGCACCTTTTTATCCGTTGAGCCGTCGGCTTTTAATGTCACAGCTAAAACGAGGTTATCATACGGTCTGTATATTTTATCTACCACATCGAAATCAAACGTTTCCACACAGGTAATCCCTTTTTTCATCTCTCCGGAAGATATCAGTGTATCTGCGATCCCTCCGATAAAAATACGGAAAATATTTCCGGCTCCAAAATGTACCCACACCGGGTTTTTCTTTGTCTCTTCTGCCACTTTTTCAATATCATAAGAAGGAAGTCCGATTCCTGCGTTTTTCCACTGTTCTTTTTCCTGCAAACCCTGTAATGTCAGTTTCATCTCTGCTCTCCTTCCTTTTTTGCAGCTTCCCACAGTCCGCGAAGATATGCTGCGCCTAATGCACGGTCATAAAGTCCATACCCCGGCATTGCTTTTTCTCCCCAGATTATTCTTCCGTGATCCGGACGGATTGGGCCATCAAACCCATCTTCATAAAGCGCTTTGATAATGGCATACATATCAAATGTGCCATCCTCGCTGAGATGTGCGCTCTCCTCAAAGTCTCTCATTCCATCGTTAAATCTCAGGTTTCTGATATGTGCAAAATGGATTCTGCCTTTTAACATATGAATGGTTGCGATCAGGTCGTTATTTAAGTTTGTTCCATACGAGCCCATGCAGAATGTCACACCGTTATGTTTATTTGGCACCATATCCATCATTCGTTTTAATTTTTCCTGTGATGAAATGATTCTCGGCAGACCGAACACACTCCAGCCCGGATCATCCGGGTGAATTGCCATATTTATATCATATTTGTCGCAAACCGGCATGATTGCTTCCAGAAAATATTTCAGATTTTCAAAAAGCTGATCCTCATCGATTCCTTTATATAATGCAAATAAATCCTTGATTTTTGCCATCCGCTCCGGCTCCCAGCCCGGCATGACGGTTCCATTCATGTCATCTTTGATCGCATCAAACATTTTCTCCGGATCCATTTTATCAATCGCATCCTGATTATATGCCATTACTGTAGAGCCATCTTCTCTCACACGGTCAAGTTCTGTTCTCGTCCAGTCAAATACCGGCATGAAGTTGTAGCAGACCATATGGATATCTGCTTTTCCGAGATTTTCCAATGTCTCAATGTATGCCTGGATATCATGGTCTCTGCCCGCTCCGCCTGTCTTGATCGCATCGCTGACATTGACACTCTCAATTCCTGCCAGATGAAGGCCTGCGTCCTCAACCTCTTTTTTCATTGCAAGAATTTCATCCAGATTCCACACTTCTCCCGGCATTTTATTATATAATGTAGTAATGATCCCGGTTGCATAGCGTGTCTGTTTTATCTGTTCCAAGGTGACGGTATCATAATCTTTTCCGAACCATCTCATTGTCATTTCCATTTTTCTGATCTCCATTTCTATCTGTTATATTCAAAAACAACTGCGAAGTTTTAACCTGAATCAAAACTCCGCAATCACTGATTTATCCGAGGAAAAAGTTCATCGGAACCGTCACAAGAGACGGGAACAAAACCATAAGCAGTAATATCACTACCTCAGCCAGAAGGAACGGCCATATCGATTTTACCATTCTCTCCATGTTGATCTTTCCTGCGCCGCAGGCAACATTTAATACTGTTCCTACCGGTGGTGTAAGTAAACCTAAAACCGTCATTAAGATAAATACCACTCCAAAATATGCAACATCGATTCCTGCTGCTTTCACTGCCGGCAGTAATACAGGTGTCAGGATCATAATGGTAGGCGTTACATCCATGGAAGTTCCAACAAGGAGCACGATCAGGCAGATAATTAGCATTAATGCTACTGGATGCTCAATAAATGGTGCTAAAATTCCCGTAACAATGGATGGAACATTTGCCACTGTCATCATCCAAGAAGATACCATTGCTGCTGCAGCAAGAAACATGATTACAGAAGATGACTTTGCCGCAGAAACAAGGCATTCCATCAGCATGCTGATTTTTAATTCTTTGTATACAAACAGTCCGATCACTAATGCATATACTGCTGCGATAACTCCAGCCTCTGTCGGTGTAAATTTACCACTGCGCAGTCCAACAAGAATAAACACCGGAAGAATCAATGCCCAAAGTCCGTCAAGCAATGCTTTTGCAACCTGTTTTGCAGACTGTCTCTCTGCTTTTGCGAGGTTGTCTTTTTTCGCAATAAAGAACCATAATACACACAAAGCACCTGATAAATATACAGCCGGTGCAATACCACCCATAAATAATTTTGTAACGGAAACACCTGCCTGCACGCCAAAGATAATCATTGGTACAGACGGCGGCATGATCGGCGATAAAATATTTCCTGCTGCGATCAGTCCGGTACAGGTATCACGCTTATAACCGGCACGTACCATCATAGGAATGAGGATCGCTCCAAGGAATGCAGTGGAAGCAACAGCTGATCCGATCATACTTGCAAATAAGAGAATTGCCATGATTGCAACATAGCCCAGTCCGCCGCGGACATGTCCGATAATCGCATTCGCTGCATTTACAATACGCTTTGTAATACCGCCGCGGTTCATAAATTCACCTGCCATGATAAAAAACGGAACTGCCATCATGGAAAAGGAATCTGCACCAGAAAATAAATTCTGTGATAAAATCTGGGCATTAAAGCCATTCAGATATAACATCATACAAACACCACTGAATAAAAGTGCGAAGCAGATTGGAAGTCCAATCAGCATACCACCGATCAGGGCAGCTAAAAATATTACTAATGTCATGTTATTTTCCTCCCTCTTCTCTCAGTCTTCTTGCATATTCTTCATCCGAAAGATTCTCTGCACCATCTTTTGCCTCTGCAGCGATCTCATCATCATCCGAAGTGCTCATCGTAACAATCTCTGATATTTCAGATGGATTTTTCAGCGCATGGACGATGTTTATCACCGCCATGATCGCAATTGCCACGCCTGTGATGATTCCAGCAAAATATAATACAGAATATGGGATTCCGAGTGCTGCTGTTCTTGAGGCGGTATTCTGTGCCACCATTTTTTCAGAACCCCACACTAAAATAATCATTAAGATCGCAATAATTGTCTGGGAAACAATATACATTACCATCTGCACCTGCGGCTTCATTCTGCTGATGAGTGTATCCACTCCCAGATGTGCATTAGCACGCATTGCACTGATTGCTCCGATATAGGTAACGTATACAAAAAGGTATCTTGCCAGTTCTTCTGACCATGTCAGCCCGGCATTAAAAAAGGTTCGAAGTACAACATTTAAAAATACAAAGAACACCATTAAGCCGGTAAGAATACCTGTAAAATAATCAATACCTTTAAATAGCTTATCTACTAATTTGTTCATAGTCTGCTTCTCCTTACTCTACTTTAATGTCATCTACCATTTTTCTGACATCATCTACCCAGTCATACTGTGCATTCAGATAATCGTAAACCGGTTGTATTTTCTCTTTCATCACTTCTCTGTCCTCATCGGAAAGTTCTGTAACGACCAGTCCATTATCTTTCATAAACTGCTTATCATCTGAAAGCTGCTCCTCATATAAATCCCATGCGTAATCTGACGCTGCCTGTGAAGCCTCTTCAAATGCTTTCTGATCCTCTTCACTCAAGCTGTTCCAGAACTCCTCCCCTGCAAATAATTCCAAAGATGAAATGATATGATTTGTGTCATAAACATAATCCTGAACTTCGTACCAGCCTTCTGTCTTTACCGTAGCAAGCGGATTATCCTGTCCATCTGCCACTCCCTGCTCCAATGCAGTAAACACTTCACCCATATCCATGATAACAACGTTGGCTCCAAGACTTTCGGCAAGTTTCACATGAATTGGATTATTTGGCATTCTGAGCTTCTGTCCGTTGAAATCATCAAGGCTTTCCAGCTTCTTATTAGATGTAAACTCTCTGGCTCCGTTCGGATACCAGGAAAGCAGCTTCAATGGCTGTGTACTCTCAAGGTCTTCTGCAATATATTCCCCAAGTTCTCCCTGATAGCACACTCTTGCGTGTTCTACGCTGTCAAACAGGAATGGGAAATCCGGGATAGACATTTTCGGTGTTTCAGACCACATGGTTGTTCCGACTACGCACATTTCCACGATTCCACTTTTCGTATAGTCATATGTTACCTTTTCGCTTCCAAGTACACCGGAATTATAAATCTGGATATCATAACGTCCATCGGTCGCCTCTTCCACCATCGGTTTGAACACATCTGCCAATGCCTGTGCGGCTGGTGTCTGATCTGATACACAGACCGCAATTTTTACTAATTTACCTCCACTGTTTTCACCGGTCGCTGAGCAGCCTGTAAAAAGTCCTGTCATCATTGAACCGATCAGTAATGCACTTGCGCCTCTTTTAATCGCCTTTGCAAGTCCCATAATCACTTTCCTCCTAAATGAAATGTTTGTAAGTTGTTTCTGGCGTTTTGTTTGTATGCTAGTATGGTAGTTCATTTGCTTATTTTTTTCAATATGTATATTTTAACATATTATCATCCTGTTTTTTATGCATATTGCATAATATTACTTTGTTTTTTTCTTTTTTATTGACTTCTTTTTTCTTTTATGTAGAATACTAGTATGTAAGTTGTTTTGTGGCATTCCTAAATAATCAATCATCTATTTCAAATTAAGATAAGGAGACTATTATGAAAGCCGTACAAATTGTAAAACCAAATGAATTAGAAGTAATTGACGTTGAAAAACCAGTTATTGATCCTAAAAATAATGTATTAGTAAAAATGACCGCTGCGGGAATCTGCGGATCTGATGTTGGAATTTATCATGGCACCAATGCTGCAGCTACTTATCCGCGTATTATCGGACACGAAATGGTTGGTGTCGTTGCAGAGGTTGGAGATAATGTTTCTTCTTTAAAAATAGGCGACCGCATTATCATCAATCAGGTAACAAGCTGTGGTCACTGCTACCCATGTTCCAAAAACCGTGGAAATGTATGTGACAACCTCAAAGTAAGAGGCGTACATATTGATGGTGGCTACCGCGAATATATCGCAGTTCCAGAATCTGACTGCTATCTTCTTCCAGATTCACTCTCCGATCAGGATGCCGTTATGATCGAGCCGACTACCATCGCTATCCAGTCCTGCACCCGTGCTGAACTTGAAAAAGACGACATGCTTCTTATTTATGGTGCTGGCGCACTTGGAAGCTCAATTTTAAAAATTGCACATACAATCTGTGACCATATCATTGTAGCAGATATTATGGATGACAAACTCTCAGAAGCCAGAGAACACGGCGCACAGTTTACGATCAATGCCGCAACTGAAGATTTTCAGGCGAAGGTGTTAGAATACACACACGGCAGAGGCGCCACCGTCTCTATCGATGCCGCATGCGTGAAAAATTCCCTCTTATTACTGCTTCAGGCTACCGGTAATGCCGGACGTGTTATTACTATGGGATTTTCCACCGCTCCGACCGAAGTAAACCAGTTCCTGATCACTTCCAAAGAGCTGGATGTGAGAGGTTCCCGCCTCCAGAATAAAATGTTCGGAAAAGCAATTGATATGATCAAAGAAGGTACTCTTGACCTGAACAATTCTATTTCGCATACATTTCCGCTTACAAAAGCGCAGGAAGCTTTTGATTTTGTTGACAGCAGAGATCCTTCCATCCGCAAAATTGTTTTTACTTTTGATTTTTAAAAATTATCTGGCAAAAGTTTTTATTTGATAGTATACTAATATATTATTAAGGAAATGGGGAGAAAAAATGGTCATTCTTCAAAAGGAACGCTCTGAAAATTCCAGATCCTATGCTGTCAGAGTGCTCTTATATAACATCATTCATCTGGAATTGCAGCCCGGAACCGCTGTCAGTGAAAATGAGCTTTCCACCACACTGTCCTTGTCAAGGACACCGGTCCGCGAAGCTTTAATTGAATTAAACCGCATCGGTCTGGTTGAAATCCTACCACAGCGCGGCAGCTATATTTCCAAAATTGATTACAATATCGTAGAAGAATCGCGTTTTTTACGGCTTGTAACGGAAAATGCAATTTTAAAGCTTCTGTGTGATAAGATTGCAGATGCTGATATGGACGCCCTTGATTATAATATAAAAAAGCAGCAGCGCAGCCTCGAACAGAAGGATCGAGAGACTTTTCTGGAATTAGACAATGAATTTCATGAGCTGTTGTTCCGCGCTGCAGATAAAATGTGGTCTTACCATATTATCAAGGAACAGATGGTTCACTTTGACCGTCTCCGCTCCCTTTCCACAAAATCAAAGCAACACGATTATGTATTAAAAGACCACGAAGATATTTTGTATGCAATCAGACGACATGATAGTGAAATGGCAGAAATGCTTATGACCCGGCATTTAACCCGGCATTTATCGGAGAAAAAAGAATTGCTAACAATGTATCCTGATTATTTCACAAATAATTAAGACTGCCGATCATATAACCGGCAACTTTTGAAAAGACTGTCCAGAAATTGGCAGTCTTTTTCTCTTGTTAATTTCCCGTTTTTAGGGAAATTATGTTTTTATTTCTTGTTTATTTCCCAAAAATATCATATTATAGGAAATATAGAATAATTGCATATGCAATGGAGGGCATTATAATGGATAAAAAATTTTTGAAGGCAAAAGATATTGCCCAGCTTTGGGGAATTACTCCCCGGAGGGTAAATCAGCTCTGCACTGCCGGTTTTATTAGCGGTGCATACAAAGAAGGAAGATACTGGTTGATCCCTTCTGATACAACAAAACCGGAAATCCTTCGAAACAAACAAACCCCACCTTTGTCCGGCAGATTACTCCCATGTCCGGTTGGAATCACTTCGTATAAAGAAGTTTCCAAAGAATGCTATTATGTCGACAAAACGCTTCTCATAAAAGATATAATTGACGACCACAGCAAGGTTTATCTTTTCACAAGACCGCGCCGTTTTGGGAAAACACTTACCATGGACATGATCCGAACCTATTTTGAAAAAACATCCACAGATACATCCATATATTTTTCAGATAAAAAAATCTGGAATTGCGGAGATGCTTACAAGCAGCTTCAGGGGACTTATCCGGTCATTTTTCTGTCTTTTAAAGATGCACATCAGACTAACTGGACTGATATGTACCGCAGTCTGTGTTTTACCTTAAAAGAAGAATTTCTTCGCCATATAGAACTTTTATCAAGCAAAGCAATTAATGAATACGACAAAAAATACATTCACAATCTCATAAATGATGTCGCTGATTCTACCGATTATCAGTTTGCTCTTGGCAAACTTTCTTCTTTACTTGCCACACATTATAACCAGAAAGTTATTATTATTATTGATGAGTACGACACGCCAATCCAGCAAGGACACTTATATCATTATTATAATGAAGTTGTCGGTTTTATGCGGAATCTTTTCTCCTCCGCTTTAAAAGACAATGAGAATCTGGAATTTGGCATTTTGACTGGAATACTCCGCATTGCAAAAGAAAGTTTATTCAGTGGTTTAAATAATCTTGTTGTAAACACGATTTTGGATGACAAGTACTCAGAGTATTTCGGTTTTACCGTAAACGATATATCAAATATGGCAGCTTACTATGGAATGGCAGAAAAACTTTCAGAAATTAAAGAATGGTATGACGGTTATCTCTTCGGAAATACAGAAATATATAATCCGTGGTCTGTGATTAATTATTTTAACAATAACTGTAAACCAAAGGCTTTCTGGTCCCGAACAAGCGGCAATGAAATTATTGGTGAACTCATCCGCAGTTCCGACAAAGAAGTGTACGAAAGTCTCTCACTTTTACTGCAAGGAAAAGAAGTGCAATCCATTATTAATACGGATATTATTTACCCGGAGGTAAATGCTGATTCTGACACAATCTACAGCTTTCTGCTTGTCGCCGGATATCTGCGTGCCACAAATGTGATCAGTGAATTTAATGACAACCCGATTTGTTCTCTTAAACTGCCTAACCGAGAGATAAAAAGTGTTTTCCAGAAAGAGATTTTGGATAATTATAATACCTTGTTTAACGGCTCCCTGCTCCGAGATTTCGAACTTGCTCTTCGAACAGGTGATACTACTCTTTTCACTGACACCTTGCAAAAATATCTCTTGCAGTCTGCCAGTACTTTTGACACTACAAACGAAAATTTTTATCACGGAACTGTTTTCGGAATGTTGGCAATACTCTCAGACCGATATTATATCTCTTCCAACAGAGAATCTGGCGAAGGGCGTTTTGATATACAGCTTGAGCCAAAAGATAAATCCCAATTGGGCTATATTATTGAATTTAAAGCTGGAAAAAACCTTTCAGATACCGAACTTGCTGATTCTGCGTCAAGTGCGATACAACAGATCCAAAGCAAAAAATATTCTACCGACATGGAATATCATGGTATAAAAAAGATTGGACTTTTTGGGATTGCATTCAGTGGCAAACGTGTTGCAGCTAAATATGAAGAAATACAACTCCATTCATAAGACACATCCTCTCATAATTCTGAAAAACTAGGGAATCAGGATTATGAGAGAATTTTTTGTCCAAAAATTGGATCCAGAAATTGGCAGTCTTTTTCTCTTGCATTCTTTTTCCGAATGTGGTATTCTCATTTTATCGAACATATGTTCTATCCTATTCTTTGATTAGAGGAGATCACATCCAGATGAAAATCCAGCAAAATATGTCACTGATGGAAAAACTTACGATTCTCTCAGACGCTGCAAAATACGATGTCGCCTGCACGTCAAGCGGTGTGGACCGCGGTGGTGACGGCATCGGCCTTGGCAACTCTATTTCCTGTGGGATCTGTCATACTTTTTCCGCAGATGGACGGTGTGTTTCCCTTCTCAAGATTTTATTTACAAACGAATGTATTTTTAACTGCTCTTACTGCCAGAATAATTGTAACTCCGATGTCCGGCGGGCTGCCTTTACCCCGGAGGAAGTCTGCGAACTGACGATGGAATTTTACCGGCGGAATTATATTGAAGGTCTTTTTTTAAGTTCCGGCATTATGGTAAGCCCCAACTATACGATGGAACTTTTATACCAGACCCTTTATAAATTGCGCACAGCGCACCATTTTAACGGTTACATCCATGTGAAAGCGATTCCCGGCGCTGATCCTCTGCTGATTGAAAAAACTGGTTTTCTGGCTGACCGTATGAGCATCAATCTGGAACTGCCTACCGCAGACAGCCTGAAAAAGCTTGCGCCCTGCAAGTCGAGAAATACTATCCTGAAGCCAATGCGCATGGTTCAGAACGGTATTACGGAAAATAAGAATGAAGTTGCTCTTTACCGGCATGCCCCGAAGTTCGTACCCGCAGGACAGAGCACACAGATGATCATCGGCGCAACCCCGGAAAACGATTACCAGATTGTGAGCATTGCCGAGAATCTGTATCAGAAATTTGATTTAAAGAGAGTGTTCTATTCTGCCTTTGTGAATGTCACCCACAACAGCAATCTTCCTGCACTGCCCGGCGGTCCGCCGCTCCTGCGGGAACATCGTCTGTATCAGGCAGACTGGCTGCTCCGCTATTATAAGTTTAAAGCCGACGAGCTTTTAAGTCCGGAGCGGCCGGACTTTAACATTTTTCTCGACCCCAAGTGTGACTGGGCGATCAGGCATCTGGAATATTTTCCGGTCGAGATCAACCGTGCAGACTATGATACGCTGCTCCGTGTCCCGGGTATTGGCTATAAGTCTGCCAGCCGCATTGTAAAAGCAAGACGCCACAGCACCCTCAATTTTGCCGATCTCAAGAAGATAGGTGTTGTGTTGAAACGCGCTCTTTATTTTATCACCTGCTCCGGCAGGATGATGTACCGCACGAAGCTGGAAGAAGATTATATCTGCCGCAATCTGATGGGCGATAAGACGCAGATACCACGTGAGATCCGTGAAAGCGGTTATCAACAATTGAGCCTGTTCGATACCGGCTTATCCACGGAGCCGCTTCCGCTGTCGTAGATAAATGTAAAACTTTTATTTCCCTGAATATTTTTCTCAAGACAGGAGACATTATGCATGTATTTATCTGTGAAAACACACCAAACGGAATATTGACCGGCGTATACGATGCCTGGGAATTAAAGATTCAGGAAAGATGCTCCCACGCTGATATTTATCTGGTATCCGGCCAGCCGGATAATTACGAGCTGTTTTGCGACTACCACACCGTCGCACCATCCTCTGAAAAAGCCGGAAAAGTTGTTTCTACGCTAAACCGGAAGCTTGGACACGATTTTTACGAGACAATCCTTACTGCTATTTTATCCATTGATCTTTCCGGCAAGAAGAAGATGGACAAAGCGAACGCCGTGTATCAGACGATCGTTGCCGCACTTTATTCACCAAAGGGTGCCCGTGTATTGGATTCACTGAGTAATCCTTATATTTACCGTGTCTTTGAATTGTCCAGAGCCACAGTCTCCGAAGCCCACCACCTGAAAGGTTTTCTGCGCTTTTCGGAACTGCAGAACGGTATTCTGTTTTCCACGATCCATCCCAAAAATAATGCCCTGCCAATTTTAGCAGAGCATTTTACGGATCGTTTTCCGCAGGAAAATTTTATGATTTACGATGAAACCCACCAGCTTGCGGCAGTCCACCGCGCCGGAAAGAATTATATGCTTGTAGATGCTTCGGACATCAATACCGAACTTCTTCAGAACTATTCTGAAAATGAAGCAAGATTCCAGAAACTGTGGCTGGCCTTTTTCGACAGTATTGCGATTGAAGCACGCACCAACCCCGAATTACAGGCACAGAATATTCCGAAACGGTTCTGGAAGGATGCTGTGGAATTAAGACACTTTTGTGAATAACCTTACCGCATTCTCCTCCGTCACACGCTCGACCTCCTCCGCTGTGATTCCTTTTAATTCTGCGATTTTTGCGATCACAAACGGAATATTGGAAGAATCATTTCTCGTGCCGCGGTGCGGTTCCGGTGTCATGTAAGGACAGTCCGTCTCAAGTAAAATGCGCTCCAATGGGATTGCTTCCACTGTCTCTTTCAGTTTTTTTGCGTTTTTGAATGTGACGACGCCACCGACACCGATGTAGTAACCCATTTTGATAAATTCCTGTGCCATCTCTCTGGAGTAGGAATAGCAATGGATGACACCCGGTATCTCCTCTGCGTGAACCGCTTTCATCACTTCCATAGTATCGGCTGCTGCATCTCTGGAATGGATGATCACCGGAAGGTTGGTTTCCCTGGCAAGTTCCATCTGCCGTCTGAACCAGTAACGCTGTGCATTCTGCACCTCCGGCTCTTTATCCCAGTAATAATCCAGTCCGATCTCACCGATCGCAACGGTCTTGGGAAGAGATGTCTGCTCTTTTAACCAGGCAAATGTCTCTTCATTCAACCCGCTGATGTCACTTGGATGTACGCCCACCGCTGCATAAATGTAATCATATTTTGCAGCAAGTTCCAGAGTTGTCTTTGTTGTCTCTATCGAAGCCCCGACATTGATGATCCTGCCGATCCCTTTTTCCGGCAGGGAACGGATCAATGCTTCACGGTCATCGTTAAAACTTTCATCATCATAATGTGCATGTGTCTCAAATATCATAGCTGCCTCTCCGTCATAAAAGAATGCACTAACTATAGCATTTCTATGTAAATGTTTCAATGCGCATCCCATCAAATCATTTTATTTTTTCTGTGCACGCTTCCGGCGTTTTCTTATGATCAGTACGATCAAAAGCAATACAACCGCTGCACCGCCGCCGGCATAATACAAGGTGTGATCTGCCGCCGTATATACCAGTGCAAACGCCGCCTCGTATGGAATGTCTGCCACAAGGTAACTGCCGTCCTCTGTGGTTTCTGCCAATGTCCATGCATCGCTGCCTGTTTCTCTGTACCAGATCTCATTTTTTCCTGAAGTGTCCGGCACATAAAAATGTGCTTTTACTGTATCATACATTTTGTCATGCAGGTGTTCAAGACTCCAGTTGTAAGCATACACGACATCTCCGTCCGGCAAATCTGTGTCACACTTTGCCATCTGGATGGAAGTGTCATCATAGAATTTCCCTTCCAGAAGGAAAACTGCTTTTTCATTTTCTGTATCGGAACTTTCACTAGCTGTATCTTCTGTTTTTGCGTCGTTTATCACTTCCGTTCCCACGATACTCTCTGTCCAACGGCTGTACTCTGCCTCCACCGTTTTATTTTCCGTCATTGGTTTTCCAACCAGATCCTCCGGCCAGACTGCATAGTAACCATCTTTTTCCGGAATCTGTGGAAGATCAGATTCACTGAAGCTTCCATTATATGCGATTGTCTTTACAATATCCACATTATCTTCTGCCCTGAAAGTTATCTTCACTTTATGGAATCCTTCCGGAATATTCTCAAGTTTCATGACCTCTTCATAACTTTTTTCATCTGCAATCCCCGCATAGTTGATGTTGTCAATTCCATCAAGGTCATCGCCCACAAAAATGTTACCTTTTACCTCGCCCTCTTCAGACACAGTTCCTGCGATGCTTCCCAGACCTTCCCCATCACTTGTGATCGTAGATGCAGAAACACAGTTTTTCACGGTATATCCGCTTCCGACAATGCCTCCGACATAATCCTTTGCATTTATATTACAGAGACTGTAACTGTTGGCGATTGCACTGACACTGTTTCCTGCAATGCCTCCGGCATAATCCCCCGTATCAGATTTCACAGAGCCATAACTTTCACTTCCATAGACCAGTCCAAGTTCTTCTAATCCGGTAATACCACCGACACTGTTTTTCTTTGAAGTCACTTCCCCATAGTTGCTACAGCGGATGACAACATTATTCACGGTAGAACGGAGTGTAATGTCCGTAGAATCTGTAAGATCAGGATCAAACTCCGGATCGAGATCATATTCAATGTTCATCGTTCCGACAATTCCACCCACATTGAGATCGCCATTGACCATTCCGCGGTTTACACTTCCCGAAACAACACCATCTGTATCTTTTGCGCTGGCTGCGGACGAGATATCTTCCATATACTCCTCATCGCCTGTCACCACAGAAAGCGTATCTCCAACCGTATTCTGAATGCTTTTGATCTGCTTACTGATCTTCTGCACATCATTTGTGACAGACTGGATTCCATCATCCACTGTGTTCGTCAGCTTATCAATATCGCCGTTCGTATCTTTCTCTTTTATCTGATTGGAAATATCATCCACAAAATCTTCTGCCGTTTTATTGGAATCGGAGATTGTTCCACGAATGTTGGACAGATTACTGTTGATATTCTGCCATTCTTTTGAAACCGCCTCTGCCTGTTCTTTGTTTAAAATATGATTGTTTCCCTGGATACTATCTATTTTATCCAGAGAATTATGAATATTATTCATGTACTGCTGCGCTTCCGGGTTTGATTCCCCGATGGAATCTGAGAGGGAACCCAGAGATTCCGACAAAGTTTTCGAAGAATTATGGTACTGCTCCGACAGATTGTCCACATAGGTCTTTGCTGCTGTGGAGGTATCACTCATGGTCGAAGCAATGTTGCTTAAGGTCGTGTTGATGAAACTGACCGAATCCTGCACCTGATTTACCTTATCATCCAGATACTCCGATTCTATATACGGCTCCGCCTGACCGACAATTCCTCCTACATCTTTTCGTCCGTAGATTTCCCCTTCATTGTGGCAGTCGATGACTTTTCCACTCTGGCGTCCGGCAATTCCACCCACGTTATAACCCGTGTGTGCAAAACCGATTTTTCCCTGATTGATGCATTCACTGACAATTCCAGTCGAAACACCCACAATTCCGCCCATATCATTCCGGTCTATTACACGCCCTGTGAGATTTAATGTACCAATGTCAACGCCTCCAATATCCATCGTGGTTTTCAGCTCATCTGTATTGATGCTGCACTCCGATGTACACTCTGACACAAGTCCTTCGTTATTTCCAACGATTCCTCCGGTCTGATTGGTGGCTGTCACTGTTGCATTGCTCCTGCAGTTTACAATTTTTCCGGTCGGTTTGTTGATCCCTGCGATCGCTCCGACTGCTGTTTTTCCATTGACAGTTCCTTCAAAGGAACAGTTCCCGATCGTACCATAGTTCACACCGGCAATTCCGCCAATATTTTTACAGCTTCCCTCTGAAGTGATCTTACCGGAGATCTTCAGATCATTCACAACTGCGCTTTTACCCAGATAACGGAAAAATCCGTGATCCGAGCCTTTTACCTGCAGCTTCACATTACTGATCGTGTGACCGCCGCCCTCAAAATCTCCAGAGAAATATGCAACACCATTGAAATCAACCTTCGAAAGATCAATATTATGGGTAAGTTTTACCGTTTTTCCAACACTCCAGCTGTCATACTGACAGTTCTGTAAAAATTCTTCAAATGCCTTTTCATCGGCAATTTCGATGATCTGATTTTTATTTTCTGCCGTATCCGCACTGGTTGTGCTGTCTTTTTCTGTAGTTTCTTTTGTACCACTGCTTTCCTGTGAGGTGGCAGCCTGTATGGTCAACCGTCCGTTTCCTGCCAGAGCAGAAACGGTCAATGTCATGGAAAAACACAGGGCAAGTACTTTCATTCTCATCTTTTTCATGACTTTTTCTCCTCCTGCTCTTCCTTTGCGGCTGTCTCTGATTCTGCAGCCACATTTTCATCCTGCGTCATTCCCGGCAGCATTGGGTTTTGTGTATCGTCATGTGTGACTTCTCCATGTCTGCCCGGTATGTGCGAATCTAACGACACTTTCATCTGTCCCTGGAATACACCGGAAACATCTGCATCAATTTCTCCCTGTACATAACCTTTTACATGTCCGGTCACCCTCACTCTGCCGACAACCTCCTTCTGAGGTCGTGAAATATTCATGGCAAGGGCTGTCTTCTCAATGATAAAATCACCAAACAGCAGGATCTGCGGCAGCACAAAAAGAACCAGAATAATGGATATTAACGTACCGCGTCCCAAAGCCACACCAATGGAGGCAACCGTCGGATCGGATGCAATCTCACCGATCAAAAATCCTGCACAGGTCAAAATCGTTCCGGAAGTAAAAATAGTTGGAAATGCCTGATTTAAGGATTCAGTAATCGCATCTTTGATCGGCATTCTCTGTTTCAGATCCATGTATCTGCTGGAAATAACGATTGCATAGTCGATCGTTGCACCCATCTGAATTGCAGACACGATCAGGTACGCAATAAAGAATATTGTCTGTCCTCTCATTGCCGGAACTGCAAAGTTGATCCAGATACTTCCCTGTATAGTGAGTACCAGAAGCACCGGAAGCCCTGCTGACTGGAACGTGAAAAACAGGATGATCATAACAAATAGTGCCGTCAATACGCTGATCACGATATTATCCGATGCAAAGGAAGATTCCAGATCATGGTCACTCGTGGAGTTTCCTACCAGAATGACATTGTCTTTTCCAAAATATTTCGCTGCAATACCCCGGATCTCATCCATCGCATCGTAGGTTTCCTGTCCTTCCGCCGGAAGTGACAGATCTAATACAAATCTGGAATAGTCATCTCCCTGCAGCTGTAATTGCGCATCATGCAGCGTGTCATATAAGGACGTAAGCTGATCGTCAAGATCTGCATCTAATGTCACATATCCTTCCTGATACTGGTCATATAGGAACAGGAACATATCAATGATCGGCACCTCATAATCATCAATGCCGGTAAATACCGGACCATACTGCTCCTCATTGTATGCATATGCTGTATACAAAATCTGTACAACTTCTACATCCAGATCCGTCAACTCTGCAAACTGTCTTGGGTTCAGCTTATCCGTCAGCATATAATCATCATTGATCGCCACATTTGCAAGTCCCAATGCCGAGTTTACATAATCCAGTTTTTCAATTTTTCCCAATACCTTTTTCTCGGAATCATAATCCCCTTTTGGAACCATGACAACCAACTGATTGCTGGCACCAAAGGTATTCTCAATTTTTTCACTTGCAATTTTCGATTCACTCTTTTTTGCGCTGACAATGGAATTCGTGTCATATATATACTGGCAGTGATTAGATTCCCAAAATGCAAATACCAGAAACACGATAAAAACCGGCGGAATGATGTATTTGGTCAGATTTGCGAATTTACCTACAAACGTAATTTTCGGTACATAACATTTGTGATGGGTATTATCAATTCCTTTTGCAAAAATCAAAAGCACGCCCGGCATTAAGAAGAAAACGGAAATCAGGCTGAGTATGATCGCTTTTACCAGAATGATACCCATATCGTAGCCCAGCCGGAACTGCATAAACATCATCGCAACCATGCCGGAAATCGTGGTAAGGGAGGACGAGCTGATCTCCGGGATTGCCTTGGAGAGTGCTACTTTCACCGCTTCCTCTGCATCCAGCGTCTCATGTTCTTCCATGAAACGGTCACACAAAATAATGGCATAATCGATTGCCAGTGCCAGCTGAAGCACAACGGCAATGGAATTTGTGACAGATGAGATCGTTCCAAACCAGTAGTTTGTGCCCATGTTTAAAACAGCCGCCACACCAAATGTGATCAGTAATACCGGGATCTGCAGATATGCTTTTGTGGAGAGCATCAACACCGCAACAATGATGACAACCGCCAGCACAAGAATAATATTCATATCCTGCGAAAGAGACTCTGCACTGCGCTCCTCCTCACCGACAGAGGACGAAACATAGACATCATAACCATCCAGTGTCTCTTTTACTTCCTCAAGCGCATCTTTGCTGATCTGTTCATCCTCCGTTCCGTCAAACGTCACACTAAACAGCGCATCCGCACCTGTAAAATGATCCCTGGAATCATCAAATTCAATCTGCTTCACGCCCTCAATATTTTCCAGATCGTCAACCAGATCTTCCGCCTGCGCATAGGTGATATTCGAGACCATGACTTTGGCACTGCCATAAGTTGTGAACTGCTCCTCCATCAGCGACAGCCCGATCCTCGTTTCACTGTCTGCCGGCAGATAGGATGTGATATCCTGATTGACCTGCACCTTATTAATAGAAAGAACACTGTAAATGATTGCCAAAACAAACAGAATTTCGATTGCTTTCCGCTTATTTACAATAAAGGAAGCGACGGTAAGCCAGAAATTCCCTTTTTCTTTTTCCTGTTTTTCTTCCATATTCATCCTCTTTCATGTTACATCTGAATCATTTTTCTTACACAGCAAAACAGCAGTTGTTTTACCGCTGATCCATTTCACTATACTTAACATTGTGTTGATTATTTTATACTGCATTATTATAATAAGGGCATCTGGTTTACTCAATAAACATATTTTTCAAAACTGTTTGTTAATTGACATATTATGTACATCGTGTTGATTATTTCAGAAAATTTTTAGGATTATAAATTTTTAATCATAACTCCAGAAAAAATACCAGACAATAACATCACATTTTATATGAAAGGATCTCACATTATATATGGAAGCAAAAACCGACCGCCGTATCAAGCGTACCCGCTATCTGCTTGTACACGCACTCACCTCCCTTATGCTGAAAAAAAGTATCAAGGATATCACCGTAAAAGAATTGTGCGAGTCTGTTGACATCAACCGCGGCACTTTTTACCTGCACTACAAAGATATTTATGATATGTTGGAGCAGACCGAGCAGGGGCTTTTAGAACAGTTTGAGCAGGTCTTCAAAAATTATCACCCGGATCATACTCCGGATTTTCCTTATCCGCTGTTTGTCGAAATTTTTCAGATCATTGACCAAAACTCTAATCTGTGCTGTGCACTGCTGAGTCCCAATGGCGATATTTCTTTTTCTGTCAAGATCAAGAAATTGTTTGAACACCAATACATACACGAATGGATGGTTGCGCATCATTCGGCTGATTTTCTGCCAACTTATGAATATTTCAGCAGTTTTCTCGTTTCCGGCTGCTCCGGTCTGATCGAGTCATGGCTGGCTCATGGCAAAAAGGAGACGCCGGAGGAGATGGCAAGACTTATCAGCAAACTGATTTCTACCGGAATGACATCTGTCTATCCGATACCTTGCGGACAGTCTGATGATCTGTAGAATTGCAGATCTTCATTTTGTATATTTTTACTAAACTTTTGTATTTTTTATCAATTAGAGCAAATTTTTGTTTCCTTTTCACACAAAATCATATATACTTATTATAGAATATTGGCTCCGGGGCAACGCTTCGGAGTTTTTGCTTCGCAAAACAAGGAGGAAAAATCCTCTCCTCGTCCAATGGGACTCGGATTTTTTCTTCGAAAAAACAAGGAGGAATTATGGATTTTGTTGGTACTGTCTGGGCGCTGCTTCCGCCGGTGATCGCCATTGTGCTTGCGCTGATCACAAAGGAAGTTTATATGTCGTTATTTATCGGTGTCGTAACCGGAGCTCTTTTATATACAAATTTCAGTCCGGTTGGAACGATCGAGGCAATTTTTGAAGTTATGATGGAAAAGCTTGGGGATTCGTGGAACGTCGGCATTCTGATTTTCCTCGTATTTCTTGGCATTATTGTTGCATTGATGACAAGAGCCGGCGGTTCTGCCGCTTACGGAAAATGGGCAGGTAGTAAGATCAAGACCAAATCCGGCGCACTGCTTTCCACATTTGCGCTCGGTGTCGTGATCTTTGTCGATGATTATTTCAACTGTCTGACCGTTGGAAATGTCATGCGTCCTGTCACGGACAAGCAGAAGATTTCCCGTGCGAAACTGGCTTATATCATTGACGCAACTGCAGCTCCGATCTGCATTATCGCACCGATCTCAAGCTGGGCTGCCGCAGTCACCGGATACACAAACGGAGATGGTTTCTCTCTGTTTTTGCAGACAATCCCGTTTAACCTGTATGCATGGCTTACCATTCTGATGGTGATTTTTATGGGTGTGACCGGCCTTGATTATGGTCCGATGAAAAAGTTTGAGGAAAATGCTGCAAAAGGTGATCTTTTCTCCGGCAAAAATGATTATGAAAATGTAAAAGAAAATATTATTTCCGCAAAAGGAAAGGTGATCGACCTTGTTCTTCCGGTCATTTTCCTGATTGCGAGCTGCATTATCTGCATGATTTATACAGGTGGATTCTTCGAGGGCGAGAGCTTCATCAACGCTTTTGCAAACTGCGATGCATCCATGGGACTTGTGATGGGTTCCTTCATTACATTAGTCTTTGTGTTTTTGCTGTACCTGCCACGCCGCGTGATCACATTCAGTGAATTTGCCGAGTGTATTCCGCAGGGATTTAAGATGATGGTTTCTGCGATCCTGATCCTTGTTCTGGCCTGGACGTTAGGCGGTTTCTGCAGTACAAAATTAGAAGCCGGCGCCTTTGTGAGCAGCATGCTCTCCGGCAATATGACTGCAACCTCACTTTTCCCGGCTATATTATTTCTGGTTGGAAGCGGACTTGCTTTTGCAACCGGTACTTCCTGGGGAACGTTTGGCATTTTAATTCCGATCGTTACCGCTATGTTCCCGGAAACAGATCCGATGCTCGTTGTCTGTATTGCCGCTTCCCTTGCCGGTTCTGTCTGCGGAGATCACATGTCACCGATCTCCGACACAACGATCATGGCCTCCGCCGGTGCACAATGCCACCATGTAGACCATGTATCCACACAGCTTCCTTACGCTCTGACGGTCGGTGGCTGCTGCGTGGCCGCCTATCTGGTTGCCGGATTCACAAAGAACGTATTTCTCACAATGGCAGCCGGTGTGATCCTGCTTTTTGCCGTGCTATCATTCATCCGCTACAGACAGGGACATAAATAAATTTGCAAAAAAATATATCTTAATTTCAGAATCTATTTTATAATATGGATAGTATTTTACGTATCAGTGATTACTTAAAATAATGAACTCAGGAGAAATGGAATATGAGCAGAGGTGTATTAGGAAAAAATAACTGGGCATTAGTACTTCTGATCCTTGTCGGTGTCGTGTTAGGCGGTCTTATCGGAAAGTTATGTGCGGGCGTTCCTGCTTTAAGCTGGCTTAGTTACGGCCAGAGTTTTGGATTTGTCAATCCGATGGTGTTAGATCTTGGAATTTTAGTTCTCACATTTGGATTTACGGTGGATATCACGGTTGCAGGGATACTTGGAATTGTGATCGCGATTATTATTTATAGGCTGCTTTAGTTTCCTAAAGCAGCCACTTCCATGCCGGAACCACACTTACATGGATTCCATCACAGTCAAGTTCCGCTTCCTCACTATTCGTAATTAATATGCATCTTGCGCCCTCGATAAAATTTCTTAATTTCAGAAATGCACCGATTTCCCGTTCTCTTGTTTCTATCTGATCAAGCACCTGCATGCTTACCTGAATTGCCAGTTTTTCTTCTGGAATATAGAAATCAATCTCAACATTATTTTCAAAATAGAATACCTTTTCTCTTCCGAAACGTCTGATCAGCTCTATTGCGACCAAATTTTCCAACTGTGCAGAGCTGCAATCCATAAGCATAAGTCCCAATAGTCCGGTATCCATAAAATAATACTTTGGCGAAGTCTCTTTTTGAATCAGTTTCGCCGCATAATTCTGCAGGGTAAACAACATATAAGACTCCATCATATAGCCAACATAATTAATAACCGTCTGCTTGCCAATTGCCGCCCCGGCACTTTTTAAAATATTTCCAAGCCGGTTAAAAGACAACGGCTTGGTAATTGATTCTGCAATTTTCTTTAAAATCAAACGCACTGCAAAATCATTGGTTATCTTATTTCTCGTTATAATATCTCCAAGATAAATCGTCTGGTAAATACTGTTTAAGAACTCCCTCTTATTTCTGATCCCAACCAATTCCGGGAATGCACCGTATTTTACATACTGGTCGTACATGCCAAGCACTTCTGCTCTGTCCTTTGTACTAAGGATATCCAGATAATTCTTATTCTTCCCCTGTGCCAATAAATACTCCGGAAAGGAATACGGATATATATCTACGATCATAAATCTTCCACCAAGTGTCGAAGCAATCTCACTGCTTAACATCTTGCTATTACTTCCGGTAATATTGATCCGGTATTTCATATCTGCAATGCGGCGCACAAACTTTTCCCAGCCCTTTATATTCTGTATTTCATCCAGAAAAAGATACGGTCTGTTGTCTACTCCCGCCATTTCCAATCCAATTTCTAAAATAACATTCAAATCGTCCGCTGACATCTCCAGAAGTCTTTCATCTTCAAAATTGACATAAACAATCTGGCTCAGAGGAATCCCATTCTCCTGCAAATGCCTGATCTGCTGATACATCATGTACGATTTTCCGGTTCTTCTGATCCCCACAAAACAATAATTCACGTGATCTTCCAATGGATAATTTCTTTCAATAGCAGGATTACTTAGATAAGTGTCTTTCTGGTCAGTCATAATCTGTTTCAGATAATCTCTGTTCATATGCTCCTCCTTTCTGTCGGCAAGACAATTATAACATCATTCCGTCTTGTACACAAGACAGAATGATGTTATTTTTGTCTTGCGTACAAGACATATTAATATTGTTTATCTTCTGTGTATAAGACAATATGACATCATGTATGTCTTGTGTGTAAGACATTACGATATATTTTATGTTCTATCCGTTTTATCTATTCCCGAAATTTCAATTATTATCCTACGTCTGTTTTGTCATCCAAAATCACATGATCATCTCCTGTAATAAAAAACCAACCCTCGTCCGAACCATCTATATTGATCCAGACGAGGGTTGGTTACGTTTCTTTTTTACATAATCGTTGGTAGATACTCTGCCAGATACTCCGCAAAAATCCTGTGGCTGTCAAGGCTTAAGTGCATCCAGTCATAAGGATACATCTCAATGCCCGGTATGGAACCGGCATCTATAAAATGACATCCTAACCGTTCTGCAACATCCTTAAATTCTTTGGCAAGTGCTCTGGAACGCTCCACGCATTTGTCACCCATCTCTCCTGCAACAGCCGTTTTTGCATAATCCGGGTGGATTGGCGGCGGAGCTACCAGAAGAATATTCGGTTTATTACGCCATGCGGCATGCGTGTCGATTGCTTTCTGTGTCAGGCGCTCCAGACCTTTTCCGATGATAAATCCATTTGCATTAAACCGGTCTTTTGTATCATTGGTGCCAAGCATGATGATGACCAGATCTAACGGCTCATGTGTCATCATACACGGATAAATTGCATTCAATCCGCTCAATCCTTCAAAAACAGGATCTTCAAAAGACGTGGTCCGTCCACTTAATCCTTCCTCGATCACATAGTAATCATCGCCTAACTTTCTCTGTAAAAGTTTTGTCCAGCGCTCCTCTACTGTGAAACGTCCTCCGGTTTTGGAATTATATCCATGAGTGTTGGAATCTCCAAAACATAATATATTTTTCTGATCCATTGTCTCATCCTCCCTGTGCTGTCATCTAAAAAATCTTTTTCCAAACAGATATATTGTACACGATCATCTTACTGCGCAAGTAACTTTTCCGCAAGGCTGACCGCTCCCATCATGCCCGCCGTGTTTGCAAGCTTTGCAGGAACGATCTCCACGATCCGAAGTCCCGGTGCGATCTGCGCTTTCACCTTCCGGTTTACCTCCGAAAGCACATACTCCTGCGCCATGATGCCGCCTCCAAGAATGATCCTGGATGGATTGAAAATACAGCATAGCGTTACAAGACCTGTGCAGATATCGTCGATCCACGCATCAATCTGCTCTTTGATCTCCGGTCTGTCCTTTGCCGCAAATATTTTTTTGCCGTTATCCAGAGATCCATCGACTTTTTTTACACGTCTGACCAGTCCGGTCGTGGAAGCGCACCGCTCATAGCAGCCCTCCAGACTGTCCGTTCCCGCCTTTTCTTCCGGGTGGATCACCATTCCGCCAAAGCTTCCGGCAGAAAAAGAAGCCCCCGGGTAAACGCTTCCGTTCATCACAATGCTTCCTCCGACACCTGTTCCATAGGTCAGACATAAAAAATCATCGCATCCAGCGCCTGCCCCTGAACGGAGTTCGCCAAGAGCCGCCGCATTGACGTCATTCTCCACTGCGGCAGGCACACAAAATTCCTCTTCCATGATCTGCTTTACCGGCATGCCTGTGTATCCCGGAATATTGCTGTTCGCATAAAAAATGCTTCCATCTTCCGTATTCACTTCCCCGGCAGTGCTGATCCCGATCGCTTCAAAATCGTGATAGGAATGGATCAGTCCTTTGACACGCTCCATCAGTGCCGCTCCGCCTTCCGATGCGCGCGTCTCTGTCTCACGCAGCTCCACGAATGTCTCTCCGTTCCAGAGACCGGACTTGATCATTGTTCCCCCGATATCCACAGCCACAATTCTCATAATTTCTCCTTTTTTATTTTTCGATCGCTGCCACGAATCTTGCCGTGATCTCCGCCGGTCTTGTGATCGCACCGCCGACTACCAGCGCAAAAGCTCCTGCCTCCAGTGCCTTCTTTGCCTGCTCCGGATAGTGGATATGTCCCTCTGCGATGATCTTTGCCGGGCATTTTTCAGAAAGTTCATGGATGAAATCAAAATCGATGTCATCACAGCCCTGTGTCTCCGGTGTATATCCACGCATGGTCGTGCCGACAAAATCGGCTCCGGCATTGGCACATGCGATTCCTTCCTCGATGGTTGCGCAGTCTGCCATCACAAGCTGCTCCGGATATTTTGCCTTGATTGCCTCGATAAACTGTGCTGCCGTGCTTCCATCCGGTCTTAATGCGCTTGTTCCCTGTACCGCAAGGATATCCACACCGCATGCCACCAGCTCATCCACCTCTTTCATGGTAACCGTGATGTACATCGGTGTTCCCTCATAGTCTTTTTTAATGATACCGATGACCGGAAGGTCTACTGCTTCCTTGATCTGTGTGATGTCACGTACTGTGTTTGCACGGATTCCGACTGCTCCGGACTGTGCTGCAGCCTTTGCCATCAAAGGCATGATGCCGCCCTCTTTTGTATACAAAGGCTCATGCTCCAATGCCTGGCAGGAAACAATCAATCCACCTTTTATCTGATCAAATAATGCCTGTTTGTCCATTTTATTTTCCTCCTGCAATTACATCTCAATTTTAACAACTGCTTTTCTCACATGTGTGTGTGATCCGTTTTTGCAGCTTGGTTTGTGAAATTCTTCCGGCAGGAATAAAGCAAAGCTTCCGTCCCCCAGCGTTCCGCCACATCTGCTTCTGCCTGCTGCAAGTCCGCAGTCCGAAGCTTCCTGAAATGTATCTGTAAATTCTGCCTTATCTGTCCACTCCCAGTATTCACTTCCACTGATATCGATCTGCAGATCTGCATAACGTTTATGATATTCATACTCCGCACCTTCTGCCTCCCGAAGGTCTGCCTCCATGACATTGACAAAAACCCGTTCTCCGTCAATCACCGTTTTTCCGTCTGGAAGTGCAGTCAGATCACATTTTTTCAAAAAATCAATGACAGTATCCATATTTTTATGTAAACCACGATACTGCTCCAGATTCTGTAAACTGTCTGTAACCATTTTGTATCTCCTCCCGAAATCGTCCTGTAAATCTTATTCTTAATTTTAAATCCGTACATTGGCAGCTGCATCATTTTTTTCTGCAGATACAGAAATAAGCCGAAGCAGTGCGTACACCCCGGCATATTTCTGTATGTATTTCTCTTATTATAATTCTTTGATCGCTGCCTCGATCATCTTCTGAGCCTCAACAACAACAGCCTCATCTTCCGGTGCTAAAGGTGCAAGCGGCAATCTGACGCTTCCAAGTTCTAAGCCATACATTCTGTGTAAAATCTCTTTCATGACTGCGTAAAGATTTCCTTTTGCCTCGCACATCTTGTAGATGATCGCATCTGCTTTGTACTGGATCTTCATTGCCTCTGCGATGTTATTTTCGCGGATGAGCTGATCCATTTTTACAAATAATTCCGGCATAACTGCATATGTTCCACCGATTCCTCCGTCTGCACCGATCGCACGTCCGGATACGAACTGTTCGTCCGGTCCGTTGAATACAACAAATCCATTCTCGCCACGTTCTTTGATACCTTCTGCCTTAAACATCTGGATATCCTGCGTCGGCATGGAAGAGTTCTTCACTGCGATCACATTCGGATTCTTCAACATTTCTTTTAAAAGGTTCATGGATAATGCCGTTCCTGCGAGCTGTGGAATGTTGTAAATAACAAAATCAAGATCCGGTGCTGCTGCACTCATTGCATTCCAGTATTCTGCGATTGCATACTCTGGCAAATGGAAATAAATTGGTGGAATCGAAGCGATCGCATCTGCTCCAACGCTCTGTGCATGTGCCGCAAGTTCCACACTATCTGCGGTATTGTTGCATCCTACATGTACAATGACGGTCAGTTTTCCTTTTGCTTCTTCCATAACTGCTTCCAACACTTTTTTACGCTCGTCCACATGCTGGTAAATACATTCACCAGATGAACCGCCAACGTATACACCCTTTACTCCTTTTGAGATCAGGTGGCATGTCAATGCTTTGACACCTTCTGTTGAAATTTCTCCTTTTTCGTCATAGCAGGCATAAAATGCTGGAATGACTCCCTGATATTTTGTAATATCTTTCATTTTATCTTCACTCCTCTGTTAGATTTTTGTCCTATTTTTTATACCGCCCTTCTTAAACAAGAAGGATAGTTTGTCAGCCTTTTACAGCTCCCATTGTAATTCCTTTTGTAAAGTATTTCTGGAATAACAGGAACACGATGATGATCGGCAGGGCTGCCAGTGCCGCACCAGCCATGATCAGACCGAAATCTGTGGCATTTTCAGCCTGTAACTTGGCAATACCAAGGGAGATCGTCAGGTTGCTTGTGCTTGATAACATGATCAACTGCATGAAGTAATCATTCCAGCTGTTGATGAATGTAAAAATCGCCAGTGCTCCGATACCTGGTTTGATCATCGGTACTACAATCTGTAAAAATGTCTTTGCCTCACTCGCTCCATCGATCTGCGCTGCCTCCAGCATTTCAGAAGGCACACCCTCCGAGAACTGTTTCATCAGGAACACACCAAATGGCCATCCTACGATTGGGAAGATAACCGCCCAGATCGTATTATATAAATTCAGGCTTGACATCTCACGAAGTAATGGGATCAAAATAACCTGTTTTGGTAATGCCATTGCGCATACGATCAATGTGAAAAGTAACTGTCGTCCCACAAATCTCTTCTTTGCAAGCGCATATCCTGCCATGGATGCTGTGATACAGGTAAGGATCATGGACATGATCGCCATGAATACGGTATTGATCAGCCAGCGGACTGCAGCCGGTACCGTCGGTCCTGTCAGTGTCAGTTTCAAATCCCTGCTTCCTGTGATCAGGCTGCTAAATGGAATATTAAACTGGAACAGCGGTGCGGTCTGACGGCTGAATAACTTCTGATAGTTCGCCAGTGTCCACTCTTTTGGCCACCAGATCGGTGTTGTGGAGTTGATCGCTGCGTTTGTCTTAAAGGAACCTGTGATAATCCAATATAATGGGAAGGTAAATAATATTGCCAATATCACAATTACAACAATGCTGATGATCTTGTATGCAGAAGGATGTTTTGTACTATTTTTGTTTTCCATATCTGTAACCCTCCTCCTAATCATTCGAATTTCCAAGTTTAAACTGGATTGCGGACAGGATTGCGATCATAATTGCAAGGACAACGCCCATTGCATCGCCGTATCCGTAACGGTACAGTTTAAATGCAGAATAATAAATGTAATACATGATCGTGTCTGTACTGTGGTTTGGTCCACCGGATGTCAGCAACTGGATCAGTGCAAAACACTGGAAACTGTTGATTGTTGTAATAACAACAATATATAATGTGGTCGGCATAATCTGTGGCCACTTGATCTTCCAGAAAGCCTGAAGGCTTGTAGCTCCATCTACATTTGCCGCTTCCACCAAGGATGCATCCACATTACCAAGTGCAGATACATAAAGTACGATTGGCTGGCCAACGGAAGTTGTAAGCAAAATCAGTATGATACATGCAAGTGCATAACGCTCATCACCCAGCCAGTTGATGTTCTGGTCGATGATCCCTGTCTTTGTACCAAGGTAATTGAAAATTCCATAGTAATTGTTAAACATCCACTTCCATACAACGGTAACTGCTACGGAACCAGTTACAACCGGAAGATAAAATACAATTCTGAATAAGGAGGTTGCCCATCCTTTCAGATCTACGATCACGGAAGATACCCATAAGGAAAAAACACATGTGATCGGAACGGAAACCACTACGATAATAAGAGTGTTCTTCAACGCCCCAAGGAAAACTTTATCCTGAAATAATTCTTTATAGTTTGCAAGTCCAACAAAAACATCCGCAGAGTTCATTGTTGAATCAAAAAAACTGGTCCACACACATAATACAATTGGAAAAATTACAAATCCCAGAAAGAAAATCAAACTAGGAAGTAAAAAAAGATATGCAGCGGTCGTTTCTTTTCTTACCAATACACGGCTGCGCTTTGATGGTTTTACTGCTGATTTCAAAGAAAACACCATCCTTTCCATAACTTTTTGGCTAAAAATCCCCTCCTCCGGTATTCCTGCGAGGAGGGGATTCCACTTATCATTTATTTAGTTGCTATACGAACTGCTTAGTTAGCTGCTGCTGCGTTTGCTGTTCCAACGAACTCATCAACTGCTGTCTGGACATCAGCGCCGCTTCCAACCTGCTGAAGCATATTCCACCAAGCTGTACGAGCTTCTGCCCAGCCTGGAGTTACCTGATAGTAGTCACCAAGGTACTGCATTAATGTACTGTAATCGCTCATTGTCTGAACATCACCGTAAAGACCTGTTAAATCTTTGCCTTCTACAGTATCACGTACCGGGAAGTATGTAGAAGAAAGAACTGCGTCTGGTGTTCCTTCTGCACTGTCTGCCATGTATTTAATAAAGAGTTTAGATGCTTCAATCTTGTTTGCATCTTTGTTATCAAATACACCAAATCCCCAGATACCGCCACAAAGTTTTGTGTCTGTTGCTTTCTCAGATGGGAATGCCATGAAAAGGATCTCATCGCCATCGTTTGTAAGTCCTGCATCGTTGTTGTCAGCGTTTAACTGCTGTGCAATGTTCCAGCAGAATGCTACATTTAAAACACCCTGACGGAATAAGTTGATCTCGTCACCACCTGCGATAGAAGCATCAAATCCGATTGCTTTGGAATCAACAAGTGCCTGGATTGCTTTTACGTTCTCAGCAGAATCTGCTGTATATTTTGTGTGATCTGCGTCTGTGAATGTTCCACCGTAAAGGTTGTTGATGAGGGCTCTTGTTCCCTGGTCACCACCCTGACCACTACAGTAAACAGCACCTACGGTCTGACCTGTGTGAGCATAAACAGCATCCATTGCTTTGAAGAAATCATCTGTTGTCCATGTATGGTTCTCAGCGTCTACATACTGCATAGCGTCAGCTTCCTCAAATACTGTTTTGTTGATTGCCATACAATGTGCTGTCATACAAAGCGGATATTCATAAGTAGCTCCCTCTTTGTTCACACATGCGGATAATACAGATTCATAAATTTCAGATTTATCTGTGTCGTCCAGGATATCGGATAAGTCAACCATCAATCCTTTTGCTCCCCAGTTTGCAACCAGACGTTCCGGTCCTTCCATGATAAGGTCTGGAGCCTGTCCACCTTCGATCGCTGTATTTACCTGATCATCACCGTTTGTGTAATCAAGATATTCCACTGTCACATTGATTCCCGGATACTCCTTGTTAAAGTCCTGAATCAAGGAATCAACTGTCTCTGCATTGCCCCATTCACCGATTGGATATGTCCATAAGGTAATGTCTGCCGAAACATCAGAACCGCCTGCCTCTCCTGCTTCTGCGGTCTCTGTTGTCTGAGTTTTTTCAGGAGCTGTTGTTGTGTCACTGCTTCCTGTTGTCTCAACTGTTGTTCCACAGCCTGCTAATAAGCTTGCTGCCATTGCTCCCACCAGTAAGGTAGCCAAAACTTTCTTTTTCATATTCTTCTTCTCCTTTTCTTAAAAGATTCTATCTTTCGAAGTAATTATATTTTAGAAAAATATTTTCATTTTGTCCATATACGTTTTGTACTAATTTCATTTTGAAAATATGGTACATTTGCACATAAATCCGTGTATATCAGTTTTTAAATAGTGCTAAGTGTATATTTTATACCTGCAATTCCGCATATTCATCCATTTTCCTTTTGTTTTTGCATGAAAATATTTTTCATTTTTATGATTTTATCTTGCAGTGTATTTCATTTTGACATATACTTTTATATAGTAAATATTAATGTGTTTCTGTAAACGCCTGCTTACGCAGTAAAACATAGGGTAAACGGTAACACTTGCTTCATTTTACAGGGGATTAAATTATGATTAATAAGAATTTCTGGGATCTGCTTGCGGAAAAGCAGGATTCACTCACCAAATCAGGTACGATCATCGCAGATTACCTGACAAAGCATGCCGAGGAAGCGCAGTTTTTATCGATTTCCTCACTTGCCAAAGCTTGCAATATGGCAGAAGCCACAATTTACCGTTTCTGTAAACAACTCGGATTTGAAGGTTATAATGAAATGAAGATTTCACTTGCACAGGCAAATGTGACGCCGACACCGTTTTCTTCCTATTCTTTAGATCCATCCATGCCGACATCTTCATTATGTGACAATGTATGTGCTTCTTTTCAGGCTGCGATCAGTAACACTATGAGCGTTCTTGACTTTGACGCAATTGACGAGGCTGCCCTTCTCTTGCAGCGCGCAACCTCCGTTTACTGTCTCGGTCAGGGTGGCAGCCGGGTTCTGGCAAATGACATCTGGGTGCGCTTCGCCACGATCTCCAATAAATTCCGCAACTGTGGTGACAGCCACACGCAATTGATCGCCGCAAGCCTCATGGGTCCAGGTGATGTCATTTTATTTGTTTCCTACTCCGGCTCCACGCATGACATGATGGACACTTTATCTGTTGCCAAAAAGACCGGTGCGAAGATCATCCTCATCACGCACTATCCGGACGCACCCGGCACAGCCCTTGCAGATGTCGTCCTCCTGTGCGGTGCCCTGGAAACACCATTGGATGGCGGCAGTATCCCGGTCAAGGTCAGTGAGTTATTCGTTGCCGAATCGCTTATCATGCGTTATCTGCTCGACAACCGCGAGCTTGCCAAAATCGCCCGCGATAAAACCAGTGTTGCCATGGTGGCAAAGTTTTTGTAAAACGCAAATAAAAGAAAAATCGTGCAGACAAAATATGATTTCCTTTGTGGTTCTTTCGAACAGGAACATCATATTTCGTCTGTACGATTTTTCTTTTTTATTACATACAAAACTGGACTTGTAAAAAATCCTCTTATAGCATTTTATTCCATCTCAGATAAAGCATCTTCATCTGCAACAATGATCACATTTGGATGAAGTCTTAAGACAGAGCCAGGAACCTGCGGTGTGATCGGTCCGTTTACGACTGCATTTAATGCTTCCGCTTTATCTTTTCCGCTGACTACGAGCAGGATTGCTTTTGCGCGAAGGATAGTTCCAACGCCCATCGTGTAAGCCTGTTTTGGAACGTCATCTGCACTTGCAAAGAAACGTTTGTTAGCTTCGATGGTACTCTCTGTCAGGTCAACAACATGAACATCCTGAGGGAAAGAATCGCATGGCTCATTGAAGCCGATATGTCCGTTACGTCCGAGTCCTAACAGCTGAAGATCAATACCTCCAAGAGAATCAATCAGTTTCTCGTATCTCTCGCACTCGTTGTCGCTGTCAAGATTCGTTCCATCCGGAAGGAAATGGTAATCCGGTCTGATATTGACTCTTGAAAACAAATTTTTATTCATAAAATACCAGTAACTCTGGTCGTTCTCTTTCGGAAGTCCTTTATACTCGTCCAGATTTACAGTTGTGATTTTAGAGAAATCAAGGTCTCCTTTTTTGTACCAGTCTACCAACTGATCATAAATACCGATTGGAGTAGAACCTGTTGCAAGTCCAAGTACGCTGTCATCCTTTAAGATCATCTGTGCAGAAATAATGTTGGCTGCCTTTCTGCTCATATCCTGGTAATCCTTTGTTCTGATAATTTTCATTTTGACATCTCTCCTATCTTTCATCATTTATCCTCGCTGCCTCTTAAGGTGCGCTGGACTTCTTTCTGGATTTTTTCAATATGCGCACGGTCATGGTTTACATAAGCCGCATAAATAATGTCGATCATCATGAGAAGCGGAAACTGTGGCGAGATCAGATTGCCGTGGTTTAAATGTTGTAAGGAAGGCACCAGCATCACTTCCCTGCAAAAGTCTTCGTATGACTTTCTGTTTTTTTCCGTGATCAGTATGGTGTCTGCTCCCTGCCGGCATCCACGCGCAAGCATGTATAAGACTTCTGATTTTGTGCCGCTTAGGCTCAACCCGATAACGAGATTCTGTGGATTCAGAAACACCGACTGCATTTTTATGTTTTCGTTATCCCGGAGTGCAACCATGTCGATCCCGATCCAGCGAAATCTCGTTGCCATCTCCTCTGCTGCAAGCCCGGAACTTCCTCTTCCGCAGACATAAACACGTTTTGCCACCCTGAGTTTTTCCACGATCCGTTTGATCTGTGCCTCGTCCAACAGATTGTAGACTTTATTCAGCAGGCTCTGATACGTGTCTAAGACCAGCCGCGACTCTTCCTGTTCCACTGTGGTTTTCTCCACATAAGAATTACGGTATTCATACACAAATTCCCGGTAACCCTGATATCCGCTTTTCTTGGCAAATCTTGACAGCGACGCAGGTGAAACGGAAAGTTCCGTGGAAATAAATTCTGCGGACAGATCCCCGATTGCATCATTTTTCAAAAAATAGTCTGCAATATGTCTTTCTGTTTCTGTGTATCTCTCATAGTTTGCCTCGATCGTCGGTATGATCGTTTTTGCATATTTTTCCATGCCCATAACATAACCTCATTGAAAGTGATTTTCAATCATTATACTCTTTTTTGAAAGTTCTTTCATTAAAATCTGCAAACTTTTCAAATACTACACAAAAATCATATTTGTTTTTTATTCATATTTCCTAATATAGAAGAAAGTTTTTTCACAAACCGGGAGACGATCGTACTGGTATGGTCTTATCGCTAGATCTGGCAGTTTCCTGTTAAGAATTGTTTAATTTTATTTATATAATTCTCTCAGCTCTATCAGTTTACAGTTGTCTGCTCCTTCACATGCAAATCCTGACCTTGAAAAAAAGCCATATTTGTAACACTCTAACCCGGTCTGTTCCACCTGGCAGATCTCTTCCCGGATCATCTGTTCTGTCACAGGTTCTTTGCGGAATTTTGCTTCATAGAAAATATAGCCTTTGTCATCCTGCGTTACAATATCAAATTCTCCGTTCTTTTTTGCTACCGGATCATCATAATAATATTTTCCTATTTTTTCAAAAATTTCATCCATCAATCCCTTACGGTTTCTTCTGATGAGGTACTGCCTGCACACATCCTCAAAAACTTTTGGGACATATTTTGTTTCAAAATCTTCTGCAATATAACGGTCATAAAAAATATCTGAATCCATGATATTCATGCGGGATGAATTTCTGAAAATATATTTATAGTAAAACAATGACAGGTTATCCGAAATAAAATATCCCGATTTTTTCCGATTATTTTCATCATTGATCGGTGTAATTTTGTCCACAACATCCATACGTATCAATTTGTCAAGCACATCCACAAGCGCAGGACCGCTCGAAACATGTGACTGATCAAGAATGTCCTTGTATCTGGAAAAACCTTTTGCCAGTGCTTCAAACACTTCATTGGCATTTGTGATTTTCGATATCTCCGAGCTTAAATACATTGACACTTCGTTTTCCAGACGCGCCCCCGGTGATGCGATCAGCTCTATGATGTTCTCTCTTACACTTTTCTTTCCATCGATCAGCCGGTTATAATAAGGTATTCCGCCGAACACACTGTAAATCCTCACTTTATCCTCATCCGAAAAAGCAGGATAAAACAGTGCCGACTCATAGTAATCCATCGGTTTCAGATTCAGTGTAAGGTCAATCCTGCCATAGAGTGGATTCTGTTTTGCCAGAAGTTCTTTCATCGTATCTACATAGGAACCACAGATAATAAGCTTCATATTAGAGCGGTCACGGTATTCATCGATCACAGACTGCAGCACACTGTCCAGTCCTTTTGCATTTTCACGCAGATACGGGTATTCATCCAAAACAAGAATAAGTGGCTTTTTTTCCGATGTCCGAAATAAGAACCGAAGCAGGCTCTCCATATCGGCAAATGCAGGCTTCGGAAAATCGAATGTTTCTCCTACCAGTTCAGAAAGACTGTCTACATTATTCTGTTCCGTTGTCTGCTTGCACTCATAGTAAATACTTTTTAATTCTGTTTCTTTGAGCACCTGCCGGATCAATTCACTTTTTCCGATCCTTCTTCGTCCATAGATCAGAGAGATCATCTGACCATCTGTTTGAAACATGGAATTTAATTTTTTTCTTTCTGTTTCCCTGCCATAAAATTTCATAATCATGATACCCTGTCTTTCCTGCATCAGAAATTTTGCTATCCTAAAGTTCTCCAACAATAGAATGCTCGCTCTACAAACATTCTATTGTCATCAATTATAAAATGAGTATAATTATTATTTTTCGGAATGTCAATTTTTATTCGGTTAGAACCGAGTCAGTTATAACTGAATAAAAAAGCGTCAATCTCGGAAATTCTCCAAAATCAACGCTTTTTGTTATTTTACATAGTATAAATCACTTACCACTTTCAACTATGCAATCATTATCTCACATAATATACATAGTTCTCTTTTCTTGCGGTCGCCTCTTTTGCCGGCTCTGCTGCATATCCGAGTGCGCAGTGGCCGATCCCTTCGTATTCGCCCTGAATACCAAGATCAGCAAGAATTTTTTTGCCGAAATCAGATTCGAACTCCTCTTTCGCCCTGTGGATCCAGATGCTTGCCACGCCGAGGCTTTCTGCGGCATTCATCAGATTGCCCATCACAAGAGAACCATCGTACACATGTGTTGGAACTGCCTTATTGGCAAGTACCACAAGAATGACCGGTGCTCCATAGAACGGATCCATTCTTTCCGGTGCTCCCATGATTTTACGGTTTTCTTCCGAAAGCTGGTCACGCAATTCCTTATTCGTCACTGCAAGGATGATCGGGGACTGTTTTCCCATTCCGGTTGGCGCATAGGTTCCGGCTCTTACAATCTGCTCAAGTGTTTCCTCTGGAATCATATCCGGTTTGAAATTGCGGCAGCTTCTTCTTGTCTCTAAAACTTTTAATGTATCGTTCATGATTGGGACCTCCTGATTTTTTATCTGGGATTATTATAGAACGCTTTTGCAAGAAATTCTATCGTTTTTTCATTTCCTATCACTTATTACAGATTGCTCGTTACTGTTCACGTAGCAGTAAAACACTTGCTGTTTTGCTGCGTAAGAAAGTGATTCAGGAGTGAGCAGACTCCTTTTGCGAAGCAAAAACTTAAAATGAGTCTGCGAATCGTTACTGGAACGAGGCACGAGTGAACAGTAACGATTGCTCAGATCAATCTCATAAATCAGTTTTTCCGGCTCTTGTAACATTTTTCCGTGATTTTCTTGTAATTTTGTAACATTATTCGTAACATTTTTCTTTCAGCAGCGTCAAAATCAACCGGAACACCTGCTCCGCCGCATTCCGCATATTTTTCTGCGCAATTTCCGTGTCCATAGCCTCATCCAGTGAACACACACCCGGCAGGATGGAGAAAAATGCATCGATTCCCTTTTCGTTACATTTTTTTGCTTCCTCTGTCACACTTCCGGCAAAAGCAATCACTTTACAATTGTAGTTTTTTGCTGTCTTTGCCACACCGACCGGAACTTTTCCCATTGCCGTCTGAAAATCAAGACAGCCTTCCCCCGTCACCACGACATCTGCATCCTTCAATTCATTTGTCAGCCCGACTGCCTCAAGCACAATGTCGATTCCCGGTTTCAGTTCCACGTTTGGAAGTCCCCACAGAAACGCAAACCCAAGCCCTCCGGCTGCGCCTGTGCCCGGAATTTCACTCAGCTTTTTGCCGGTAAATTTTTCCAGACATGCCGCATAGGACTGCATCGCCCTGTCCATGCTCTCTTTTTCTTCTTCCTTCACACCTTTTTGCGCTCCGAAAACGTAAACACACCCCTGCGCTCCGCAAAGCGGATTTGTCACATCACATGCGATCTGAAAATGGCAGTCTTTTAACACTTCCGGCACACGATTATTTTCTATCTGCACCACTTTTTCCAGCGAGGCAAAAACCGGTGGCAATATGTCTCCGTTTTCATCCATGAAATCATAGCCTAGTGCCGATAACATTCCGATACCGCCCTCTGTCGTCGCACTGCCGCCAATTCCAATGATAAACTTGCGGCATCCCTTTTGTACTGCATCCAGAATCATTTCTCCGACTCCTGTGGATGCTGCTTTCCATGGATTTAACGGTTCTTTTACAAGTGTAATACCGGAAGCCTCCGCCATCTCCATCACAGCTGTTTGATCCGGCAGAATACCATATCTTGCTTTTACGTGGCTTCCCATTGGGTCTGTCACGGTCACATACTCATAGGTTCCGTTCATCCCTTCTACCAAAGCTTCCACCGTACCCTCGCCTCCGTCCGCGAGCGGTTTTACGACAACATTCATATTATCTGCTGCAAGCTTCCTGTCCTTCGCGGCTGCTGCCCCACCACCACAATGTGCATGCACCGCCGCAAGAATCCCCTCTTTACAGGCATTTCCCGCCTGCATACTTGTCATACTCCCTTTAAAAGAATCAATTGCCACTACCACTTTCATATAAAATGCCTCCATCTATGATTCCAATATTGTACCATAGCCGGAGGCATCAAAACAATGATTCCCATTTTGGTTTTTCCAACCCAAGCTTATTTTTCAAAGCAGTTTAAAACAATTATGGGAAGCAGACCACGCGAGTATCGTGCTGCTTCCCATAAGGAGATTTCTACTTATTAATTATTTCTGAAAATATTCTTTTGCAAATTCCATATCCTGTACCAGTTCCATGGTTCCAAGATATTTTCCGCTTTTATCACGGACTGCCATATAAGTGACTAACATGGTTCTACCGTTTTTATCCATCCAGACAGGTACTTTATCAAGCGTTCCCGCTCTGAACTCTTCAATAATACGGCGTACCTGCTGTTCAATCTTCGGCGGGTGGCAGGAGAATACCTCTCTGTCGATCGCCATTCCCGGTCTTTTGAACACTTTTGGACCTTCGTTGAAAAAGCGGTTGATATTGTCTGTGTCCACAAACGAAATCTCCAGCGGGATGGTATTCAGCATTGCTGTCAACTGCTCCACAGTCATATGACCGCCTGCCATGACAATCTCATCCTGACTAATGGACGACATTTTTACTTTCTGCACCTTCTCTGCATCCTCCCAGACTCCGTTTTCTACGCCAAAACACTCTGCGTAATCTTTTGAGTCCCGGTAAATTCCAAACCATTCCTCATCCGTAAAGTTAAATGCGCAATTTGGGAAAAGAATATTGGCTTCCTTATAGATCATCTCGTCCGCTCTTGTGAGTGCCGCCTCGAAACGTTTTTTCCACTCATCATCCTGTGAATCCGCTTTTTTCGCCAGTGCAGCAAATTCATCCCGTATCTCATCATCCACCGTCCACATAACATCCGACGGACCGCTGATCTCATACTTTACCTTTAAATGCGGATAAAGAAGATCTCCCTTTTTGGCATAATGGATCGCAAGCTGACGGACTTCTTCTATAAGCTTGTACTCTACATGCCCATTCTTTAGGGCTTCCCTGCATTTTTCAATCGTTTTGGCAAGTGCTTCGTTCTCCAACGTAAATGTGTGAAGCGGATGCCCCGGAATCTTCACAAGCTCCGCCGTCTTTGCAAATCTCTGTTCCCGGATAGAATCCACTGTTGCTTTTTCAGCATTTGCGATCTGCTCTTCTCTTGTTTTTCCATGAAACAACGCAGAATGAACATCACACAATCTCTGCACTTCACTGATCGGTGTTCCCTCTTTGATAAGTTCCTGCTCTGCATTCATGATCTCTGCCGCGTCTACCGACTGAAATTTTTTCACAAAATCAACGCGGACACTCTCCAATTCCTCGCCTGCTCCGAGGCGTTTCAGGTAATCTTTAATGGTTTGCTTCTGCTCTTCTCTATTCATACTTCCTACGCTCCTTTTGGCAATGATACTGTGCGATTTATTTTCATATATAGTTTCCTTTTTTTGTATCTTTACTATACGCAATTGGGAGCAGAATTTCCGTTGTTTTTACAACATTATAGAATTTCTCTGATTTTTTCCTCTACCACATCCATATCCGCTGTCGGCTCAAACCGTTCTACCACGTTGCCATTCCGGTCAATTAAAAATTTTGTAAAGTTCCATTTGATATCTGCGCTCTCCATATAGTCCGGCCGTGTTCTTGTCAGCATACTTTCAAGCATTGGTGTCAGATTACATCTTCCGCTTCAAAATCATAAAATTTACTCATTGTTTTTCTCTTCTTTTATATTGCTTGCAATTTAATTGTGTTCAATCTTTATGTATAATAAAATACAACCTATTGGCATCTTTGTCAATAGGTTGTACACAATTAATTTTTATTTCATAAATTTTCCAAAGAATCCTTTTTTCTCCGGCTGTTTCTCATCCTCTGAATCCTCTTCTTTTCCTTCCTGCTCTTTCCACTTAAAGTACTCAGAATCCAGATTCACGCTGATCTCAGGGGCAGCTTTCTCTGTTTTTTCTTCCGGCTGTTCTTCCTCCGGTTCTTCAAACGAGATTCCCTGCTGTTCAAAATAATCGCGGTTGATCTTGATCTCTGGCTTCACTGCTGCATAAGGAGAAGATTCCGTATCCTCTTCTTTCCATTTCTTCTCCTTCGCGATCTTCTTATTCCGCTCCTCAATAATACCCATGTATTTGTCCGTATCCTTAAGATCCTGCAGCAGACTCTTTAATTCCAGCTTGTCACCGGAAACCAGTTTTCTTTCATTCGCAAGCTTTTCGCCCATGCTGTCATAGACCGCTTTCACAGACTCATTCGCCTCATCCATAATATCAAGTATCCGCCGGAGCGCTTCATCCGTATACATAACCGACGCGGCATAAACGTCCTCTGCTTTTGCTCTGGCGTCATTGATGATTTCTTCCCCGATCTTCCGGTTTTCCCGCTGCGCCTGCTCCCTGCCCTGCTGCGTCAGTTCATACTCATCCATAACTTCTGACATGCAGACTGCAAGCTGTTTTAAAATATCCAGCATCTCTTTCTTATTTACGACCAGATAGTTAGAATCTCTCTCATATGGATTGCTTTTTGATAAAAGGACATGTAATTCCCTGAGAACCTTTTCCATGTTGTCCTGTGCGCTCATTTTGAATCTCCCTGCCAATCCCGACTTATGTAAACTTCTTTTTCAACGTATGTCCGAATGATCCACTGATACCGGAAAAATTTTTTACTTTTTCATCTTGCGGGATTTTACTTTTTTCACAATTTTCTTAATTAATAATATAATGAAAATGACAAGTAAAATCAACACTGCAATCACACCAACAATGATAGCAGTAAATTTATTTGGATTTTTTACAAGGTCAACGATATTCCTACTGTCATCTACCTGTTTTCTGTAATGTGTGGTGCTGTAGTATTCCGGCACATTGGCTATTCCGTCGCCGTCTGTGTCCTCAAATGACTCCATGTATCTTGCGATCGCATCCCACGCTTTTAACTCTTTTCCATTCTCTGTGATAATGACATCCTCGAAGTCTTCGATCGGTGTTCCGTCGGCGTATTTTGGAACCAGTGATAACAGTCCGTAAGACATATCTGTTACGGCACTTAACATCTGTCCGCTGTAAAGGTCTGCGACCACGCGGTATAATTTATCATCCTCAAGCTCAATTCTCTGTGTACCATCGTCCAAATACACATGTGTCACTTTATTTAAGATCATGCGGTTTGGATTGTAAGTAAAATCAAGTCCGCTGCAATATAATCTCGCCGTTGTCATAAAATCAGAAACGGATGCATCGATCTCTGCTGCTGTCTTTAACTCTTTTCCCGTCAGATACACACTGATGAGCGGATATCCAGGCACTCCGTCTGCCCCGATTCCGAGGGAAAACGAATTAAATACCTGCTCCACGGTAATATCGCCTTTTGCATAGGTGTCACGGACAGTGCCACTTGGAACAACTGCCACATCTACCGGGACACCGTCAAAATCTGCTGCATTTTCCACCGCATACACATAGGCGTCTGACATAATATCACCAAGATTGTGTTCTTCATGGATATTTTCCAGATCTTTCTGTGTGGAGAAATCCACGTCATTTTCCGCTAACACCTGATCCTTGGTATAGCCAAACTGTGCCAGATAGTCGGTGTCCACAGTATCCATAAACTGATCAATGGCGTTCTGTGTCTCTGCATCCTGATCAATGTCTGTTGTGACCGGCACAATTTCGTAAGAAGTCATCTCCCAGCGTCCATCTGCTTTCTGTGTCATGGAAAGTTCACCAAGATTCTTACCATATTCACCGCAGGATACCACATAGGTATCTCCGTGGGCAATTGGCTCTTCCAGTGTTGTATGTGTGTGACCGCTTAAGATCAGATCGAGATCCGGCACTGCTTTTGCCAGATTTTCATCCTCTGATTTACTCTCGTCCTCCCAGGTTCCGCTGTGGGAAACGCAGACGATCATATCAACATCCTCGTTCTCCCTGATCTCTTCGACCGTTTCTTTTACCGCCTCGATTGGATCTTTGAATAAGAGTTCACAGGTCGGCGCACAGGCAAGTGCATCTTTACCAAAAACGCCTACGACAGCTATGTCTGTATCCCCTTTTTCCAATATAACATAGTCACGGACCCCGTACTCATCAAATGCGTCTCTGATCAGCTGTTGTCCCTCACTTAAGCCTGCTGCCTCCATGGATTCCCAGTCCACATTGCAGACAACCATTGCCGGAAGATCATCCCCGGACTCCGCCGCACTGTTCAACATATTTGCAAGTCCCTTGGAGCGGTAATCAAATTCGTGGTTTCCGAGTGTGGTCACATCGCATCCCATATAGCCTAACATGCGGATTTCTGCCGCCTGCGTCTCAAAAACAGTCTGGATCAGTGTTCCCATGGAAAAATCACCGCCATCAATCACCAGCGTGTCAGGATTTTTCGCTTTCTGCTCCTGGATCAAGGTGTTGATCCTCGCAAATCCTCCCACTTCTTTCTCTGCATCATCCACCACCGTCGTAAATGTGTTAAGGTGGGAATGTGTATCATGTGTGAATACAATATCCACCTGTTTTGCGGAATCTGCTGTCTCAGCGGAAACAGTCTGTGTTCCTGCAAAAGTTGTCAGGCATAACATGCCTGTGAGTGCCAATGCTGCCCAGTTTTTTCTCATATTTTTCTCTCCTTTGCTATTCCCCGAAAAATACACTGTCTCCCATCGCCTCATATTTTCCAGTAAAAATAAAGAGCAAAACTACTTCAAATATGATCGCAGTTCTGCTCTTTTTGTATTTACTATTTTACATAAATTTTACATTGATGTAAAGAAGTCCTGTCACTTTTACATCTGTTTTCTTTGCGTTCGCTCTCTACAATTGCTATTTTTAAATTAAGCCTCCGCTTTTTTTGCTTCCCCTTCCGGGAAAATGATTTTATTAACAAAGAAGAATACCACCATAGATACACCACCGTTTAATACGGTCGTTCCGATGTTATACAGCCAGTCCGGTACGAACATTCCTGCAACAGCAACCCAGATACAGTTGATAGAGTTTACGATACAGGTTACGATACAGAATGCGATCAGATACCACATTCCCTGATACCAGATGTTACCTTTACTGCGAAATACGAAGCTTCTCTGGATTGGGAAGTTGATACACTCACCAACTACCATTGCAATCATGTATGCACAGAAGTAAGGCAGTCCTCCATGTGCAGCGTCATAGCCGATAATGTTCCATTTGAAAGTCTCTCCAAATAAAGTAATATCGATTCCCGGGAATCCGAAATCAACTTTTGGAAGCCCTGCAAATGCAAGTGGTAAAAACAGTAACATAAAATATTTCAGTACTGTGATAAGGTTACTTACAATAACAAATAAACCACCTTCACGAATCCATTTTGATGCGCCCGGATGCTTTTCTGCAAATCCAAGCCATAAGCCTTTGATTTTCTCCATAATATTAATCCCTTTCTCTCTGGACTGCGAAACTCTACTTTGCAGTTTCGGAATAACTTTCTGCATTTATGTTCCGCTTTACTTGTCTTAATCCTAACATAAGAATTCCTTTATGGAGAAAAATTGCATAATCTGTGCTTTTTTTAGCATAAATGGTATGGATTATCCTATTAATACCTCTTTTCCTTTAAATGCAAACCCATAATGTCTGATCTGCTCTTTTTCAAAACCTCGTCCCAAAAGTTCCGCATCATAATTTTTTTCTTCAATCTGTGAAAGTGCTGCCTGCACGGTTGCTTCTAAATCTGCTTCCTGTCTGCTATTATGCACCTTAAATTCCATGATCACTGCTGGAAGTCCCTGCCTCTTTCTGTCTCTTGGAATCAGCATGACATCATATCTGCCAAATCCGCTTTCCCGGTTAGAGCGTGTTTCGTAAATATCTGCCTGATCTGCCATAAGACCGAGCACAAATCCATGATAAAACCTTTCCGGTTCACAGTCTGCTCCCTGTCCACTTCCAACATCGAAATAGCTGAACGTTGCCATACAAACTCTCTGCATATAATAATTCATTGCATCCACATCACCCTGTATCAGTGCCTTCACAAATGCATTATAATTCGACAACGATCTGCCAAACCAGCCTTTGAACATGTTTGTAAACATACTGATGGTTTCCAGATTTGTAATGGAAAGTGTGTACCATGGCTCTCTTGTAATGCCCTCATACTTCAGATTTTCCACCTTCAGGTAGCCACCAGCCAAGAGAAGACTCCATACCGCATCCTCGTTCTGCTCTAACTGATCGAACACAATCTGTTCATCTATATTGACTGTAATATTTCCACCATCCAAAAGTGTTTCCATTCTGGTTTTCATTTCCGCTGAACCGGTCTGCAGCAGTTTGTCCACAAGACCATTTGAGCTGGTGGATGCCCAGTATGGCTTCAGTTCTTTTTTATCAAGATAATTCGTAATTGACCATGGATTATAAATATCTTTATGTGATCCAAACGTAAATCCGTCATACCATAATTTTACATCTTCTTTTTTATCACTTAGCTGGTATTTTTCCAGTGCCCCAAATACCTCTTGTTCTGTAAAGCCAAACGCCTCTGTATACTGGTCTGAAGTTGTGCTGACAACGTTAAGATTATTCAAATCCGAGAACATTGACTCTTTGGATACCCGTGTAATCCCTGTCATCAATGCACGTTCCAGCGAACTGTTTGTCTTAAACGTTGCATTGAACAGATTTCGCATAAATGAGGTTAATTCCTCCCAGTATCCATATATATATGATTCCTGCATAGGAGTATCATATTCATCCAATAAGACAATTGCCTTCTTCCCACTTATCCGCCCTAAACATTTGCATAGATAATTCAGACTGTCGCAGGCAGTAACATCATCCATATCTACTCTCTCTGCCAATACCTGCCTATATGCCATCTTCTCTGATTCACTTAGTTTTTCATTTTGGAGCAGATATGCATAATCCTCATACAAACCAGCAATCCGCGATTTGATCTGCTTTTTTGCATCTGCTGCATTATCTGCCTTTACCGATGCAAAGCTTACAAAAATTACCGGATATGTTCCCTGAATTTTTCTGTATGCTTCTTCGTTCCAGATATCTAATCCATCAAATAAATCAGACCGGTCTGCATATATATTAGAGAAGAAACAGTTAAGCATGCTCATATTCAATGTTTTTCCAAACCGCCTTGGTCGCGTGATGAGTGTGACATCATCCTGGCTTTCCCACCATTGCTTTATGAAATCTGTCTTATCAATGTAAAAGCACTGGTTTTCTCTTAAAGCTGCAAAATCCTGCTTTCCAATCCCGATCTTTCTCTGCATCACTGTCCCCCGCTTTCTGCTTCTATGTCATAATACACACTTTGGTAATCTTTTATCTGATACAAATTTCATGTCATTATACGTATTTTTATTATAGCTGTATTTATATATTCATGCAAATATAAATATCCACGCAAATCCCCGTTCATGTAAATGCAAATTCTACGCAAATCCCCATTCATTATCTTGCGTTTTCCTATTCCATAAAAAAGCCCCCACATGCTCCTTATCGAACACGCAGGGACTTTCCTGTCATATTTTAAGTTCTGTTATCTTTGCACACAAGGTGCCTGATAATCTATTCTTCTTTTTTCTCTTCCGGTGTAACTTCTGCTGTTGTTTTTGCATGTTTTTTGCGATAGCGAACGATCACAAGTGCCATGCAGAGTACTACTAATAATACTGTTACAACATCAATTGTCACGAAGAGTTTTGTCATATTTGACATTCCGCTATCATCAGTAGTATTTGTATAATAACCGCTGTTTGCGATTGTATACATAATATTCTTGCATGATGTGCGAAGTGCGTTATTAAGAGTTGCACTTTCTGTATTTGTCAGCTGGTTAGATGCCTGAGAACTAAATCCGAGCATCAGGTCATTTCCTGTACGAACGCAGTGATCTGTGATCATGTATCCGTAAGAACCATCATAATCTGTGATGACCATTCCCTGGAATCCCCACTCATTACGAAGGATTGTTGTTAATGTGTCTTCATTTGCACATGCCGGAACAGTTCCGATCCAGTTGAAGGAAGACATTACAGCAATCTGTGTTCCGTCAAAATTCTTGATACATAATTCGAATGGTTTTAAGTAAATCTCACGGATTGCCTGCTCATTAGAATATGTAAGTAAGAATGCACATCTGTTTGTCTCCTGGTCGTTTAATGCAAAATGCTTGATGTAATTGTATGTGCCTTTTGTTGCCATCGCATTTACCTGGGCGGCTGCAAGTTTACCTGCAAGTACACCATCTTCCGAATAGTACTCGAAGTTTCTTCCTGCAAATGCAGAACGATGTGTGTTCATTGCCGGACCGTATACACCATAGTTATTTACATCTGCATACTCCTGTCCCATTGCAAGTCCAAGGTCATATAATAAATCTGTATTCCATGTCTGTGCCATTAATACTTCTGTCGGATATGGTGTTCCATAAGTTCCTGTAATGAAGTTGTTAACTCCGGCAGGTCCGTCACAGTCACTTGTTGCAACTTTTCCTACAGAATCGATCTGAGCTGTCTGCCATCCACCAAGGTTTACAAGTAATGACATATCTTCAAAGCTCATCTGATCTAATAACTGATCCCACATCGGATCATCATAAGCCTTGCCTGTTAAATCTGCTAATGTAAGACCATTATCAGATCCTAATGTTGGCATTGTATCTTCTGCATTGTCATATGCTGTAGAGTCATAGTATGCTGTAGAGTTTGCTTCTACTTCTTTTCTTGTTGCATCATCCATTACATAAGCTTCTTCAGCCGGTGCTGCGGTAGCTTCTGCATAGTTTGCAAATCCGTCTGCTCTGGAAAGATAGGTAACATTTCCTGCTGTGTAATCATTTAACTGATTTGTTGCAACAACATTATCTGTTGTGCGTGCACTCTCGCTGTAGTTGATATCTGAATCTACAGTGAAGGTTGCCTGATCTAATACTGTATGGGAATCAGATCTGACAGATACTGTGTATTCGCCGGCTTCAAGAATATATCCGCCGCCTGCTACTTTGATCTCGTTTGCATCATAAGATGCCATATCTTCTTTGTTGATCGTAAACTCAACTGTTTCAGATTCACCCGGTGCGATCTCACCTGTTTTTGCATAATCAATTAAGTTTACGGAAGCTTTCTCGATTCCTCCGTTTGTATAAGGTGGTGTGAAGTATACTTCTACAACATCCTTACCTGCAACATCGCCTGTATTTGTAACTGTTACATTGAATGTTACATTGTCTCCATTATCAGAGAAATCATTCATTTTCTGTTCAAATGTTGTATAAGATAATCCGTAACCAAATGGATATTTTACAACATCCTCATAATTGATCACACCATCATCAGATGCTGTCTCATAATATTTGTATCCTACATAGATACCTTCTACATAATCAACAAAGGAAACTGTTCCTTCGTATGCTGTATCAGAAGCTGCGATTGCTTCTTTTAAATCATCTACATTGTTGTATGCAAATGCTCCAATGTTATTATAGTATGGAGTCTGTGTTAAATCTTTTACATAAGTATCAACTGTTTTTCCGGATGGATTCACAGATCCGTTGATGATCTCACCGAGTGCAGCCATACCTGTCTGACCTGTACCAGGTGCAAGGATTACAGCTCCGATAGAATCATAATTGTCTACCCAGTCAAGTTCCATTGGGTTGTTTGCGTTGATCACAACGATTACTTTACTGAATTCTGAGCAAACCTTATCAAGCATTGCTTCCTCTGTATTAGAGAGTTCAAGATAAGATTCTCCTGCATCAAAATCATCATAATCACCGTTGTTAGTGTAGGAAATATTTGTATATGCATAGTTTGCAGGATTTACAGAAACTTCATCTGCCACATTGTAAGTGCCATGGATAACAGAGTTCATGTCTGTAGGAAGATCATATCCTTCACCACCGCCACGGCTGATCACTACCATTGCTACATCAGAAAAGCTTTCTGCTTCGCCCATGACATCATCTGTATAATAATCTGCTGTAGGTTCCGGCAATGTGATATCAAAGGATCCGTCTCCGCCTAAAATTGTTGCAGCCGGTCTGTCTGCACGGTAATCTGTGTACATTTTTGTCAGGGACTCATTTGTCTTATATCCTGCATCTGATAAAGACTGTAAAATACTTACTACAGAAGATGTATCTGCAGAACCTGAACCTGTACCACCATAGATAGGGTTTGTAGATGCCCATCCAAATACGTTCATGGAATCCACATCACTGCTAAGAGGTAATAATCCATTATTCTTTACAAGAACCATACCTTCTTCGCCGACTTTTTTGATTACTTCATTACTTGCTGCTTTTGCTTCATCGGATACTGTTCCGCCACCGTTTAATACAACGGAAAGGTTTGTGTAAAGCGGTCCGTAGCAAACCATGTTTACCATGGTCACAAGTGCGAGTACCCATGCTAAGGAAGCTCCCCAGCGAACTAAATGTCTTTTTCCTTTTGGTGCAATAAAGTGTGCAGCTACTAATAATACAATCAATACTAAAATAGAAATAAGGATTGCATAAATGTATCCGCTGCAGTTTGTTACATATGTTGTAACGTCTGCTTCACTGACACCGAGGCCTCCTAAAATAGGAACCAGAATTGAAATAATAAACTCGATCATCTCTAAATCCTCCCTTGTTTTCTGAAGGAAAATCCGAGTCCTCTGACGAGGAGAGGATTTATCCTCCCAAGATTTATTTTGTCCGTTCCGGACTTTGTAGTTATAATCTATCATAAAGTACTTTTCTTATGGAAAAATTGCATAATCTGCATTATTTTTGCATAAACGGTATTACACGTTGTGAGTTTCAGACAAAAATAACGCTATGTTTTCATGCACAATGCACAAACCATAGCGTTATAAATCAAAAAATGCGAATGTTTAACCGTCCGTATTCTATTTGACACAGTTATCCGTTCTGCACTTCGTCAGATGCAGTTTTTTTCATCGGGATCAAAATCTTCAGATCAAACCAGTTTTCTTTTGTGTCAATACTGACTGCGCCGTCGTATTTATTTACCGTATAGCGGATACTCTTGATTCCGTAACCGTGAAATTCTTTTTCCTTCTTGGTTGTCAGGAAACGCCCTTCTTTCACTTTCAAACTTCCTTCGTAGTAATTTTCAAAACGTAAGATTAAAAATTTCTTCTGCTGGGACACAGTCACATGGATCAGCCGCTTTTCCTTGTCTGCAATCTTGAGTTCACACTCGATTGCGTTGTCGAGCGCATTTCCGAAAATGCTGCAGATATCCATGATATCCATAAAATCAAGCAGCGTTCCATCTGCCACGCAGGTAAATGTAATACCATGCTTTGCGCAGTATAGGCTTTTGCTCGTAAGCACCGTATCAAGCACTTTATTTCCGGTCTTGTTCTGTGCTTCGTACTGCCTGATCTCATCTTCCATGTGGTTTAAAAACTCATTTCTTTTCTCCGGGTCAGTCTCGCTCCGGAGCACAGCGATCTGATGTTTTAAGTCGTGATATTTATAATTGATGAGATCGATACTCTCACGTGACTGCTTGTACTGCACATACTGATTCTGCAATACATTCTGCACTGCCTCAAGTTCCCTGCGGACACGCAGCTCACCGCACTGGATCAGGTGCGCATACAAAACTGCAATTCCACCGAGATCAACGATCGTGCGGACATGACCGATTTCAAGCGCGTAGCCATTTGAAAATGCTCCCGTATCAGAAATAAAACTTAGATTGCTGACCGCAAATACCGCTATCACAATCAACGCTGCCGAAAAATATTCCTTAAGACTGATATTTAGTTTTCCATCTTTTGGCAAATGCTGCTGCAATAACTTCCATAATAAAAACGCAACTGCACCATAAACTGCTGCAAGCATAAGTACCTGCATTCCAGCACCCGGCAATTGTCTTGTCCAGATTGAGCATACAATCTGCCATTCCAAAGATGCCATAAATTCCGCTACAACAAATGCGATCATGCCAAAATATCCGGCATCCTGAAAATTCACGTCACAGCAGAAATAAATGAACCCGACCATCAGAGATACTGCGGCGATCATACACGGAATCCAGAAATAGATCGGCACATTTCCGGTTGCCACCAGAAAAACAGACTGCATCACAAGCATTCCTGCCATGATAAGCCCACTCTTCCACCATTCAAATCTTTTTTTCAGCGATACAATAAAAAGCATACACGCCATCCACTCCGCAGCTGCCGTATAAATCCGCGGAATATCCGGCATTAAATGTCCCATCATTTTACAACCTCTCCCCAGTAATTCGTCAGTGCTTCCATAAACTCTTTCTTGCGCGAGCGGCTTAACAAAAGCGGCTCTCCTTTTACAACCGCGCACCCGTCCTGAATGCCGTCCACATGCTGCAAATTGATCAGATACCCTTTATTTCCACGGCAAAAATTTAGATCCTGCAATTTTTCTTCGACTTCTTTCATCGTTCCAGCCGATTCATAATCGCCCAGGATCGTGTGTAAAACGAGATTATGCCCCTGACTTTCGATATAATAAATATTAGCAATATTAATCCGAACAGCGCCGCCCTTGATGTTCACCGTGATGACTTTCTGCTCACGTTTCTTCATTCGGCTGATCGCACGGTTTAATCTCTGCGAAAATGCAAAGTATGACACCGGTTTCAGCACATAGTCAAGCGCATCCACTGCATAACCGCGGATCGCATACTGCGCCATATTTGTAATGAAAATGATGACAACCTCCGTGTCTGCTTTCCGGATTTCCTCCGCAGCAGACATACCATCCATGAACTTCATTTCCACGTCCATCAGAATAATATCAAACTGTGACTTGTACTTGTGTACGATCTGATCACCATCTGAATAGACGGTAATATTGAACACTTCTCCATTCTCCTTCTGATACTGCAGCAAAAACTCCTGCAGCTGCTTTGCGTACATAGCTTCATCCTCAACGATTGCAATATTGACCATCTGTGCTATCCCTTCTATATCAAACACATTTCATGCCCACTCATACATGCAATAATTTTATCACACAAAAAAAGAAAATACATCTGCTTTTTCGTTGACGCAAAATATTTTTAGTAGTAAAATTGTATCATTATACTTTTTTGGAAAGAGAGAGATAAAATGAGTATTTTCAAGAAAAAACTGACAGTGAACGAAGCAATCAACAAGGCTCACACTTCTGAGAACGCCATGTTGATCGACTGTCGTACCAAAGATGAATTTAACCACGGACATGTTGCCGGTGCGGTCAATATCCCATTGGATAAAATCACGGAAGACCGAATCTTAAGAAGATTCCCGGATAAGGAAACTTCTCTCTATATCATCGGCAGTTATAATTTCAGACCGGAAAAAGCGGTCAAAGCCTTTAAGAAACTGGGCTATAAAAATGCCATCTTCGGGGGAAACATGGAAGAGCATTATGGAATGTTGAAAAAATAAGTTCCTTCCTATCGCAAATGCATTTACATGGAAATCCATCCAAATGCATTTGCGACAGAGCTTAATAAAATGATTCCAGCAAAAATCGGACACAGATACTGTATCATAAACAGAAAGACTTTTCTTCTTTTGAATGTGCCGCCACCGTATGTCACTTCTTCTTCGATTCTCTTTACCCCGACAACCCTTGAAACAAAAAGACAGGTAGCAATTGCCGCAATCGGCATCATGACAGAGTTCGTCAGGAAATCAAAAAAATCCAAAAACTGCATGCCAATGATCTTCACATTTGCCAGAGGTCCGTATCCGAGCGAAGACAGACTTCCCAGTGCGATCATGATCACGCCACAGAGCACCGTAGATTTTTTCCGGCTCCACCCAAGTTCATCTTCAAACGTGGATACCGCACTTTCCGTCAGTGCGATTGAACTCGTAAGTGCTGCAAAAAGTACAAGCAAGAAGAACATTACTCCCGCAAAAGTTCCAAATCCCATACTTGCAAAAACTTTTGGGATTGTAATAAACATCAATGCCGGTCCAGCCTGTAAGGTGTCCGGATCTCCGCCAGAGAACGCAAACACCGCCGGAATAATCATTAGTCCAGCCATAATTGCAATTGCTGTATCAAAAATTTCAACATTCTTTGTAGACTCTTCAATGGAAGTTTCTTTTTTCATATAAGAACCAAATGTAATGAGAATACCCATCGCAATCGACAGCGAATAAAACATCTGCCCCATGGCTGCCACAACGGTCATCCATGAAAAGTTGCTGATATTTGGCACAAGAAAATATTTCACACCAGCCAAAGCCCCTGGTCTTGTCACAGAATAAATTGCAATGATGACAGACAACACAACAAGTATCGGCATCATGAATTTAGAGACACGCTCGATTCCATTGCGCACACCCGCATAAATAATCGCCAATGTGATCACAGAAAAGATCACAAAGCATATTTCCGTGGAAAATCCATCTGAGATAAATGCAGAAAAATAACCATCTTCTGCAACTGGCTGCGCATGTCCTCTGACATACTCAACCAGATATTTTAAAACCCATCCACCGATCACCGAATAATATGGCACGATCAAAACCGGAATGATTGCATTGATCCAGCCTCCCAGACAAGACAAATGTGATTTTCCAAAGGAAGCAAATGCTCCTACCGGACTTTTTTTCGTCATGCGTCCTAATGATGTCTCAGCCATGATCATCGTATAGCCAAAGGTCAATGCCAGAATGATATAGATAAGCAGGAAAATACCTCCGCCGTATTTGGCAGCCAGATATGGAAACCGCCAGATATTCCCCAATCCCACAGACGCTCCGGCTGCTGACAGTACAAAACCGATTTTTCCTGAAAAAGAACTTCTTTTTGTCGTTTGGTTTTTCATAATTTTCTCCCCTGATTTCTATTTTGAAACATACTCAGAATATCATAGGGAGTAGGGAATTACAATATTGTGATAATCTCTTTTATCCAAGCAGAGACGTATAAATTTCGCGATCCAAATCCTTGAACACATAAAAAGATGCACCGCCAGAGTAAAACTACTTGAAATATGCATAAATTGTCCTCTTTTTCCATCTTACTTCAAATAATCTGCCAGTTCTTCACAACGCTCCATGGTAAGCTCTGCCATCTTAAGACTGCTGTCCATCTGTGCCGAAGATCCATCGTTTTGATCCAGGATTTCGTTGCCTGCTGCTTCTTTGTCTGCAATCCATTTTCTCTGCTCAGTGAGAATCTCATTGAACTTTTCCTCACTTGTATTGTATTTTACAAGATTCCAGATTTCATTTAAGCAGGAATCGCTGATATCATACATCTGCATAGCGTAATCGTCCATTCGGGACTGTAGAGTTGCTTTTTTAAGCTCCTCCTCCGCTGCATCATAGGATGCTTGATAAGTATTTAATGTACTTTGCGCTTCCTCATATGGTGTCTGTCTTTCGTAGGAATAAATTCCATACCCCATTTCTTCATTTACAATAATTGGAATCGTCAACGTATCCTGCGTTCCTTCCTCGCTATCGTCATTTGCCCACCGTACCCAGAAATATACATCTTCTGACAGATCACTCACCGGTGCCCCCGGAAGATACACTTTAAAGGTGTCCGTTCCTTCCAGACCATAAACATCTGTATAAATATACTTCACTCCATCTGCAATTTCTTCTTTTCCCGGAGTCTCATCATAGGTAAGATTCTCCATTTTCATCTGGTAAGTATAATCATTGATTTTGGTCAGATCAGTAAATTTTCCTGAAAAGCCGCAGAGATACATCGTTCCATTCTCATAGTCATCCCCGGTGTCTCCCATATCAGAATCATGGTAAGATCCCTTGAAAGAGCCATCTTTTTCAATTTCAAAATCGGTAGACCATCCACCTGCACCACTGCAAAATTCGAATGAATATTTTGCAAGATCCGCGAATGTCAGATCACCACTTTGGTTTTCGCTTGCATTTTCTGCACTGTCGCTGCTGCCTTCCGTATCATCGCTTCCGTGATTTTCCTCTATGTCACCCTGAATAGTGTCAGATGTTCCCTGACTGTCCTGATTCTGATTCTGCGCTTCCTGATCTGCCGTATTTTTTGACGCATCCGGTGTCTTGGAACCTCCACACGCAGCTAATGATGCAAGCAACAGTCCTGTTATTGTAAGTATTATGAATTTGTTTTTCATTATTCCGTCCCTTTTTCTATCGTTTTCCGATAACCTGATTATTTACAATATTTTTTCTGCTTTGTTCTTAATTAATTCTAAGGTATCTTAATATTGACCTTATAGGGAATCATTTTATCATTTCATTGTTGGAATAGTTCATACCGCTCAAATGTCCGCTTTCTTCTTTTCTCACAATAAAATCGCTACACGATCTCTGATCAATGTTTTCAGTTCATCCCTTTGCGCTTGAGGCAAATAGGATTCATCCACAAGTGACAACATTTTATTTTCTAATGCACATAATTTTTCTATCATTTTTTCTGCTGCGTTTGCAGGAATATCACATACTTCTGCTAATATTTTAAATTCTTTTTTATGAATATTTCTCTTCTTTCCATTAATAGTAAGTGCCATCTGTTCTTTATCTTCCGGCATAATTACATTTACAGGGAGCATATCATATGCGTTTGATAATTGAAACCTTCTGTTTCCCGGTTCAGTTTCTCTTAACGAAAAATTTTTCAAATGCATATCCGAATTTCCAATGATAAAAGATCCCACAACCCGTAAGTATAATTCTGATAAATCTAACCCTGGTGTAATAGAATACTTCTTTATGATTCTTCCGCAGTTTTCATAAGACCCTTTGTATTTATCCTGCGTTAAGCGATTCGATAGCTGGCAAAAATCTTCCATTGCATATAATTTTATCTCATTTTTTTCAATATCGCGATCTACTCTCTTTGTAATATAAGCGTACTCATCATTTATTTTTATCAGTGCATGCGGCACTGTCTGGATTCCCATCAACTCTGCCAGACGCATTGCCAGGTCTTCAAATTCAGGCATATAATCAAATTCTTCTGTCTGTGGCTTTAAAATATACCCTGTTGGATAATCTACAATTGTAAGTCTTGCATTCGTGTCACTGGACAAATGCAAGGATAGTTTTTTTTGAACTCCTGGTACTGTAAGTCCCTCATTGACAGTCTCATTTGCGAGCCTTTCCAATTGTTCCTTCGTAATATCTAAAAAGGGCATTTCTTCTGTCATAAAAAACGATTTCACACATTTTTTATGCCAGCTCCACTCCTTTTCCGCATTAGAAGCATTCTCCCTTATTGTTTTTCCACAACATAGACATTTCATTTCTCTTCCCCATTTCTTATATTGACATCTCCAATACAATCCCTGCATACCGACAACAGCAATCCAAATCTGTCATTCTGATTGATTTTCCAGTTACGGCTTACAACACCAAGGAGCCATCCTTCTGGAATTAACCCATCAAAAAAAGGAAATAAAACTGTCGCTTTATAAGCCTCTTTTTGTAATGGCAGCGTCAAACTTACAGATACTGCATCTTCTCTTTTCAAATAATCCTCATTATAAGAAAACTCATATCCTTCTTCTGTTTCAGCTATTGTTCCGGCAAAAATTTTTTGAATATAAACATATCCTTTTCTATATTCTGACTCCACTTGTTATTCCTCCTTTTCTCCCGGTACAGCTTCTTTCCCGAACATTGCCAATGCCTGATTTACTTTGTCCATACGCACAGTTTCCTTTCCCTGTTCTAATTCTCTTACAAAACGTAAGCCTAATCCTGATCTCATGGCAAATTCTTCCTGTGTTAATCCAGCTTTTTTTCTTTCTTCTTTTATATAATTTCCAATTTTATTCATATCAATCATAATACTCCCGTTCGGGTATAATTTCAACGTTTTCAGGCAAAAAAATCCCGAACGGGTACAATTTAATATTTTTCAATAAATTGTACACCCGTTCGGGTATCATTCTTTTTTCTAATCCAACAAATTATTTAACGCATCCAGACCATCTGCACTGATAGCAGCCTCATTTTCCTGCTGAATCTGTAAGTATACTTCTTTTCGGTAAATTGGTACATCCTTTGGAGCAGAAATACCGATTTTGATCTGATCCCCGCGGATCTCTAATACTGTGATCTCAATATTATTATTGATCACTAAGGCTTCGCCTTTTTTTCTTGTCAATGCCAGCATTTCTATTCACCTGCCTTTTCTTTTCTACTTTTCAGCAGGTCATAAATTTTATAACGTACCGGAAGATCATCTTCCACGATAATCTGCGCCCCTCTATTGTTGGACATATTGATAATAATGGGAGCTTTCAGGTTGATCGACATATCCTGAATATCCTTTGGGACTCTGACGGTTGTAAGTACAAAGGTGTCTTCCTGTTTCATATCTCCCAACGGCTTCAACAATTCCTCGCTGACAGATGGATTATAGTCCTCCTTGATCGTCACCGGATTGATGACCGGAAACGCAGTCTGTGGATCATCCATAGACTGAAGCCACATAATATGTGATTTACTGCCTTTCTCTTCATCAAAAATCAAGGTAAACTTCTGCATATCCGGAAAGCCGATCATTCCACTCTCTAAAGTGATGATCTTATCCTCCTGAATATCAATTTCGCCAAACATTCTTGTTTTTGCTTTCATCTTTCTGACCTCCTGGTTTTATAACGTTTTCCTAACGTCTGGTCTCCGACCATCTTATCACACACTTTCCACAGCATGCCTTAAATGTAATTTAACAATGTTGTCTGATTCAGCATTCCTGCCGCCTGTAAAGATGCCTGATAAGCAGTGTAAGCTGCTGTATAATCAATGATGATATCGGAAAGTTCACGATCCTCATTATTTGATTTTAATGTTTTTACGGTCAGCTGCTGGTTTGACATACGTGTCTCTGTCAGCTCCAGACGATCGCCCTTGCTTCCTACGGTTGTATTAGCAAGGTTTACATCCGAAAGATATTCATCAAAATTACCGATATAGCTGTCATACAATTTCTGCAGATTGTCATTTGCATAATCTGCTTCCTTCTGTGCTGCCTCTAACCATGTCTGCAGATTCTCCTGTGCCGAAACACCCGAATACGCTGCCTGATTCATCATATCTTTAATCTTATCCACTTTGTCATTGGCATCAATGGCAGCTTTTACCGCATTGATCATCTCGTCCACATCACGTCCGATATCTGCATTGAATACGTCAGATGCATTTGTGTTGACTGTCAATGTCTGGTTTACAGCGATGATATAATCGATATCCTGATAAATCTCATTACCTTTAGCATCATATTTTTCATATGTAATTTTATTTTTAGCATCTGTAATATCTGTGCAGTTAAAATAATACTCAGGTCTTACTTCACCAGAATTAAAGCCTTTTTTATCATAGTTTAACTCAATGGATGCCTTATTCTGTTTCAAAGTCTCACTTGCCTCATTACCTAAAACAAGCTCTCCTGTTGACTTGATGAAAGCTGCTCCATCTTTCGGCATATTTCCAGCTTTCACTGCTTTCTTCCAGTCATCTTCTGTCTCATAGACCGTTACGTTTAAATCACCGGTCTTTGCTGCACCTGTGTTATCTGTGTAATGATAAGAGAGAGTTCCTGTCTTGCCCACAGCTATTTCATTACCGTCTTTATCTTTGAGGGATCCAATATTTCCATACGCCAGCCGGATCCTGTCATAAGTATACTGCTTCGTATCAGAGGTGGTGACCTTCTGACTCATTTCTTCTGCTGTCTTAAGCTCTACCTGTCCATCATAATAACGATGTTCCCCGATATCTTCATAGCTGAACTTCTGCTGGATATTATACTCCGTATTACTCTCGTCTTCCATAAATGTCAATTTACAGTTCGTGCGATACCCGGTAAAAACGGTTCTTCCTGCACAATCAGAATTACCTTCTGAATAAATCTGCTTACGCAATGACTCTAACTGTGTCAGGATTGTTTTTCTATCCTCTGCTTTCAACTGGTCACTGGCTCCATACGTACACTGGGTACGGATATCTGACAAAATGGTTTTCATATTCTTCAACGCAGTTTCTGTCACATTAAGCCACGCATCTGCATCCGGGATATTCTTCTCATAATACTGATTGATCTCACTTAAATTGCTTCTCAGACGAAGTGCGCGGATGGCAACAACCGGATCCTCGGAAGGTCTTGAGATTTTTTTCTGTGAAGACATCTGATTGTTCAGACTGTTCACACTGTATTTATTGTTATTGATGTTCGAAGTTGTATTACGAAGCATCATGTTATTCGTTACTCTCATAGGATGACTCCTCTCTTCTTATCACGAAATTTTTATACACCTGTCTCATTGATCAGCTTATCATAAATCTCTGCCAGAACAGATACCATTTTTGAGGAAAGGTTATACGCGTTCTGGAATTTTACAAGATCAATTGCTTCTTCATCCTTGTCGACACCGGAAACGGACATTCTCTGCTTGTCGATCGCATTTGAAATATTACTGTAATTTTTCTGGAAAATGGTCGCCTTCTGTGTATCCACAGAAATATCTGAGATCATACACTGTAAGAAATCATCTGCACCACCACCACGATACATCTCTGTATCACTCTTTAACAATAACATTTTCTCTACCAGATCATATGCATCTGCACCATTGGTAATCTTCTCGGTTGTTGCAATGGTTGTCGGATCTTTGACCGCAATATTGGAAACACATACATTTCCACAGGTAAGCTGATAGTAACTGTTACTTGCTTTCGCATTATAATCACCAGCCGCTTTGCTGAAATGATACTCTTCTCCTGTCTTGGTATGTGTACCTGTAAAGAAAGAAAAATAATTTGTCTGCTTACCATTCAGATCCTGCGCATTATCGCCATTCATGATCTCATTAAATGAAATCGCAAAATTACGAAGGAACTCATTCATCTGTGCAAGATAATAAGGAATACCCATCGCATCGATGGATTCGCCGATAGATGCCTGTTTTCCATCTATCTTTGCCTGCTGATCGGAACTCAGCTGATTCTCCAATGTAAATGTATATTCCTTGACATTTCCATCTGCATCCGTCGTAAAAGTAAAGTCTGTATAGTTATAGTTCTTTCCATCAATCGTGAGAACACCCTCTGCCGGCATAGTCATGGCATTGACGTTTGTAATGGATGGATTGCTGATTGTAATTGTGCCTGCTGTAACCCCTTTGATGGAGCCTCGGAAGTTCTCACTGTTGTTACCATCCCGGATATCGAACAACGCTTTCAACGAACCGGAGCTGGAGTCGGAACCTGCTTTAAAACTGTTTCCGGTATCCGCCCAGACAATCTCATACATTCCTTCCCGGTCAGACTGATTGATCGTGTTTTTTCTTGCCACACAGGTAAGTTCACTATACTCGTAAGTATCAACAAACTTCTGTCCATTGATTTTTACCGTATAATAATTTGCACCTGTCTGCATGTCCGGATGTTTGGAATTCGTTACCGGAACTTCAGAAACCTCTGTTGGAACAATAGAGGATAACTCATCGATCAGAAGTGCCCGCTGATCACGGAGTTCATTTGCATAACCGCCCTGTACTTCAATAACGTTGATCTGTTTATTCAAAAGACTGATCTTTTTGCCGATCGCATTGATATTTTCAACGGTAGATTTAATCTCCTCGTTCACACTGTCCTGAATCTCGCCAAGACCGGTTGCCACACTGTTAAAGTAAGTGGTAAAACTCTGTGCATCTGAGATAAACTGCTGTCTGACATTCACATCACCGGCATTATTTTTTAATGTGTCCAATGAATTGAACATTTTATTTAAAATGGTCGAAAAACCTTTTTCTGTATCATCATCAATAAAATAGTTCTCAATCTGCTCCAGATAACTTAATTTCGTCTCATACAGACCAAGGCTTGCCTGATTCTGCCAGTATTTTGTATCATAGTACTCACTTCGGATCTGTTTAATGGAATTCACCGTAACGCCGGAACCCATACTTCCGTATTTTGCATTGACACGAAGTGCATCCGATGCGGAAAGATTTGCTGCCTGTCTGCTGTATCCCTTTGTCTGTTCGTTTGATATATTATTGGCGGTGGTATTAAGTGCTGCCTGATAAGCACTTAAGCCTGACGATGCAATTGTTAATCCAAAAAATTGTGAAGGCATCCTCTCACCTCTCTCTTTCTGCTATGTAATCTGTGAAAGTAACTGTTTTTGTTCCACTAAAAAATCCGGTCTTTATGAGCCAAGCTGTGTGATCATGGATTCGATCATTTCATTCACCACATTGATAAACCGGCTGGATGCATTATATGCATTCTGGAACTTGATCATCTTGGTCAATTCTTCATCAGAAGAAACTCCCATAACCTGTGATCTCTGATTATCTACAGCTGTCACTGTTCCGGAAAGACTTTTCGCTGTGGATTCATAAACGGAACCGATCGTTCCAAATGCTTCCACCATATTATTATAGTAATCAATAAATGTAACTTTATTCGTGTCATCCGGATCCAGGGTAAGATACTCACCCTTCCAGAGAGCTGCTACTTTCTGGGCGAGATCATAATTCACTTTCCCATTTTGTGAAAGATGTGGAAGCAGCGACTCCTGTTCTACCAGCTTATCATTTACACTGACACTCGCTAATGTATACTGTTTGGAAGTATCTGTCTCACTCTCTTCATTGTATACATAATAATCGTTGGTAATGGTATTGCCATTGGCATCTGTCTCCTGCACAGAAACTTTGGTATAACGCTCTGTACCAAGTCTTGTGAACAGCTCCTGTGGCGGAATCTGTTTGTCACTTCCGGTAGAGCAGTTTTTCGTATCCAGCACTTTCATTCCGGATGTGATCGTAACGGTATTACCATTCTCATCTGTTCCGGTAAGGGATGCTGTATTTCCGGTAAGTTCTCCAAGTGTTGTATTCGGACAAAGTGTATCATTAATCGCTGTGATCATCCCGTGTACTAACTGATCTAACTGCGCCTGTGCCTGTAACATGACAGACATTCCTGTTGCAATGGAATCTGCCGTTGATCTGTTATATTCATCGGATGTCAGTCCCACAATATCTTTATATGTCGCTTTTCTGTCTCCCCGTGCCAGGATCAGTGCTTTTAATTCTCCAAGATCATTATTAAGATCCGAGGAGATCGGTGTTGTAAAGCTGAATACATTGTCGTAATCGCCGTTCTCGATATCGGAAAGATGTGTCCAGTAAGGTGTGACAAATCCCGTGATCTCATCACGGTTCTTCCCCATCTCGTAACATCTTGCCTCGTCTACAAATTCAACACCTTCGACACTTACCTTTACAATCCCATCAGAATTCTCTTTGTAACTGATATCTACATAAGAAGCGAGTTCGTCCAGCGCATTATCTCTCTCATCACGCAATGTCATTGCAGTCTCAACATTACCCGATTCTACTTTCTGGATTTCCAGATTCAATTTAAAAATGGTATTTCCCAGCTCATTGATTCGATCAATATCATCTGAAATCTGTGTATTGATCGTACTCTGGTAGTCGGAAAGTCCCGTATAGACTGCATTGGATCTGCTGACAAACAGATTGGCCTTCTGAATGACCAGATTCTGCTGCACACTGTCATCCGGAGCTTTTGCCCATTCCTGAAAAGCTGTCCAGAAATCCTCCAGAGTTGTCTGGAAAGCCTGTCCCTGTAACTCCTGATAAAAAGTGTACACTTCATCCACTGCCTCATACGTGGCTGCATAAAATGCCTGACGTCCTGATGCGTTTCGATATGATTTATCCAGAAAAATATCCCTCGCATGCACCACATCACCGATCTTCATGCCAAGACCGGACTGCTGCTGGCTGATCGATGCAGTTGTATTGAAGGTTGTATAATTTCTGTCTACCTGTAAAACCTGCTGACGTACATAACCCTTGGTATTTACGTTTGCAAGATTGTTTGATGTTGTATTTAAAGCATTCTGGGAATTCTGTAACCCGGATGCTCCGATATATAAGCTTCCAAAGCCGTTAGCCATGGTGCTCCCTCCTTACATGTTACTGTTTTGCGTCAAAGCCGCTGCTGCCAAGCAGATCACCTGTATTGCAGGCGTTCTTATTATAGTTGGCGGTCTCAGGTGCCTGTCGCATACTCTTAAGCAATGTAAGGTCAAACTCCACCATCTCTAATGCCTGATTTAAAAGGATCTCATTCTGTTCATTAATGGCTGCCATCTCTTTTCCTGTCTGTAAAAGCCGCTCCTTTACTTCCATGAGCTGTTTCTGCTCGACCGGCTGTTCCTCCAGATAAGAAATCATCTTTGTGATCGTAACCTCCCCCGGATTCCTGCCAAGAACCGTTGCCATGTCGTTGAGTACTCTGGTTCTCTTCTTCGCCAGATTCTGCAGATTGCTGGCAACCTCCTGCTCCGTCGCGGTAATCTCATCCAGCGTCTTAATATCCGCCCGGATCACCACTTCCCTCTTTTTCTTTCCGAGTTCGATCAATCCCTGATACTGTTCTTCTTCCTTATTCAGAACGTCGATCAGGTCTTCCATTAAACTAGCCAAAATTCATCCTCACTTTTACATTAATGATGTGTTGTACTTTTCCAATAATTTTTTCGCAAAATCTGCAGTATCCACGAAATAATTACCAGAGTTAACCTTTGCTTTTAGTTCTGCGACTTTATCTTCCCTGATATCCGCTGCTTCAGTGACTGCCTGTTTTGCGATCTGATAATCTCTGCCAAAAGACGAGATCTGTACTTCATCACGTCCGTGCCTTGCATTCTCTGTCTTCTGTAACTTTGCTGCGCTTGTCGTCTTGTATACCTGCGCGATCTGATTATAAGCATCTATACGCATATGAGGCATCTCCTTTCTTCCTTGAAATTCGCTTTCACGTTATTTATCGGACATTTTTTGATTTTCCTTAGAGTAAAATCAGTAATTATTACGTTCTGACCGTTCTCCGTCTGTAAATCAGATTTCCGTTTTGCTCACAACCAGCATATCGCCACTTTCCAGCCGGATATTTCCGTGCGGGATAATGACCTGCTCTCCTCTCTGGATCATGATCACTAACGTATTCTCTTTCTTTGGAATCTCTGATAACAATTTTCCGTTATACTTACTGTTTTCATCCACATAAATCTCAACAAGTGATACACCCTCGACATGATCCGGCGAAGTTGCGCTTAAGACCAGAACATCGTTTTCGAGAAGCCTGGTATTCCCATTTGGGATGATATTCTCTCCATTTCTTTTTAATAATACGACCAGTGTCTCCGGCGGAAGTGTCAGCTCTTTTAGTGTTTTTCCACACCAGTGATGGCTCTTTGGAATACTGAGCTGGATAAACTGCACCGGAACTTCATCGGAATAATCATTAAACGTTTTCATGACATCGCCTTTTTCATCGATCATATCAAGCTTCTTTGCCACAAGCGGCAGTAACGAGCCCTGAAGCAGGATAGAAAACAGCACGATCATAAAAACAATATGGAACACATCATTTTCTGTTTCCACTGCCATCTCTGCCATAATTGCAAACACGATGGACGCTGCACCCCTCAAACCTGCCCACGACACCAGAAGCTGTTGGGAAATTTTTCCTTTAAACGGTGTGAGTACAAGTGCAACTGCCACCGGTCTTGCCACAAATGTCAGAAATACTGCGATCAAAAGTGCCGGAATCACCACCTGCGGCAGTCTCGATGGAAATGCCAGAAGTCCAAGCAGAAAGAAAATGAGCATCTGCATTAATCCGGTCAGTCCGTCAAAAAAGTTTACCAGATTCCGCTTGTTGCGGATCTCGGTATTTCCGAGCACAATTCCCACAATATAGACACTTAAAAATCCATTTCCACCAAAAACTGCCGGAAGTGCGTACCCGATCACTGCAATTCCGACCACAAAAACCATGTCAAATCCTGCGGTCGAAAACTTAATTTTTTTCAACAGCAGCACTGCAGCTGCTGCGATCAACCCACCAAAAAGAATACCAAAAAGCATCTGTTTTACAATGAGAAGTCCAATCTGTCCACCACTGGCGCTGCCCTGTGCGATCGCAATAAATGTCACCGTGAGCATATATGCGCACGGATCATTACTACCACTTTCCACTTCCAGAAGGGAAGCCGTATTATAACGCAGACTCAGCCGTTTCGATCGCAGCACTGAGAATACGGATGCCGCATCTGTGGAACCAATCAGTGCACCAATCAGCATACTTTCCACCCATGCGATATGTAAGGCGTAATGACAGAAAACTCCGGTAAGTGCAGTTGTTATCACAACTCCGGCCGTCGATAACAGCCCTGCCTTTACCGCAACGGACTTTGCCTGCTGCCAGTTCGTTCCAAAGCCCCCATAAAACATAATGAAGATCAATGCGACCGTACATATCTGCTCTGCAAACGCATAATTATCAAACGGAATCTTTAAAATCCCATCCGAACCAAACAGCATTCCAAGCAAAATGAACGCAAGCAGCATTGGAATTCCAAGTCTGCTTGACACCTTGCTCAGGAATACACAGGCAAAAATAACTACCGCTGTAATAAGAAGATATGTTGTCATAAAGTGACCTCCTTTTTAAATGCATGGTTTCTTTTGCTACTTTTGTCCGCAGGAAATCACCTCTCCCAGATCTGTGCTATTTTTACCTGATCAGCAGATATGCTGTGTATACAATATACAGCAGTACACAGACCGCGCCCTCCCATCTTGACATTGTCTTTTTTGTCTTTGCCAACACAAACAAAATAACTGTGCTGATCAATAGAATGATACAGTCCGTCAGGGATTCTCCTAACACATTGAGTGGTGAAATTGCTGCTGACATACCAAGGATAAAAAGAATATTGAAAATATTTGATCCGATCGCATTGCCCAGTGCAAGACCGCTGTCTCCCTTTCTGGTTGCAACGATGGACGTCACAAGCTCCGGAAGTGATGTTCCGATCGCTATGATCGTAAGTCCGATAAAATTCTGGCTGACACCAAAATTCGCTGCGATCACACAGGCATTATCCACCACAAGATCCCCACCAAAAATAACTGCCACAAGACCGCCTGCCATAAACACAATACTTTTTGGCAGCGACAGTACCTTACAATCCTCACCAGTTTCACGATTTTTCAAAGCAGAATAAATCATACTTACAATATATGCTGCCATTCCTGCCAATAGAATCAGACCTTCGATACGGCTCAGTTTTCCATCCATAAACATGAAACAGAGAATCATTGTGATCACAATGTTGAGAGGCATATCTCTTTTTAAAATATCGAGATTTGTCTTAAAACTTGCTAAGAACGCACAGATACCGACCACCACAAGACCGTTAAAAATATTCGAACCGACAACATTGCTGATCGCAATGTCATTATTGCCTGTGAGCGCCGCATTAATGCTGACGGATGCCTCCGGGGCACTGGTTCCCATCGCAACAATGGTAAGACCAATGATGACGCTCGGTACTTTCATGATTTTTGCGAGAGAAGAACTTCCCTCCACGAAAAAATCTGCACCTTTTACTAAAAGTACAAAACCAACGAGTAACAGTAAATATTCCATAACGCCTTCCTTTCCTGCGATAAAGGATTGATTATGAAAAGAGACCTTTATCGCATCAAAAAAATTTTTGAGTGATAAAAGTCTCGTTACTTACAATAATAACCGGCCTTTCAGCGTGATGACGACTACTATTCCATCCGAAGATGCTAACTACTCCCTCTTATATTCGTTAGTTTAATATAAGAATGCCTGTCCTGTCAATTTCGTTATAAAAATTTTTCCAAATCTTAACTATTTTTTATTAATTCTGCCGCAGGATCTGCTCTTTTTCCAGCATCGGATAATGGATCAGTCCACTTCCATCCAGATCTTCCCTGTGCATATCCACCGCTGTGATCTGACGGTTCGTATAAGTTGTGTAATAATAAATACCTTTTGTGGCGTTACAACAGGAAGTATAAATCGTGATCTCATATTTTCCTTCTGCCACTTCACAGCATCCTCTCTGCTGCTCCACGGATCCTAAAATATGGAAAAACTGACCAACGCTCTCCTCCTCCGAATCACCGGAAACAGAGTTCATTTTCGTAAAAGCCACCCGGGCAAAACGGGATGCACTGGAAAGGTCTCCAGGCAGACCCAATGCTCCCATGCCACGACTATAGCATTCCAACGGAAGTTTCTCAGAAAAATGGTTTTCCGGCTGTCTTGGCGAAAGTCCTCTGTAATTGTTCAACAGAAACATCTGCTGGTCAAATGGTGGGTTATTTGTCATAACGCCCGCCGGGTTGTCATAAATTTTCAGTCCATCCTTCATGGATTCCACTGTGACAGCCTCATCAGCGTCCGCAATGATCCAGTGCAGGGAAGCCGCCGGCATATTTTCCGCAAAAGGTGTTCCTGTAATATTGATCTTAGCCAGCAATGCACGTACTTCCTTCATGTTGGCACACTGTCCTAACACCCACGGAATAAATTCAAAGGAGGCAACATTTTCTTTTCCTTCTGTCACTTCCGGGAAATAAGCATTTCCGACAAAATTAAGTCCTGCCATCCCAACACCTTTTTCGTTGACCGCATCATAATACAGCGGATAATCTGCTGCAACATGCGCCATTCCTATGATCGCATAATGGTTTGCAACATCCCCCATATACCGGAAATGAAACGGATAATTGCGTGGTGTCACTGCAATCTGCTCTCCATAAGAAAATTCATAATCTAACGTTCTTCCAAAATAAAAATCTTTTGTTTTATAAGTTGCTGCTGTACACATAATTTCCTTGCATCGATTCCTAACGAATCCCTGCTTTCCTCCTGATCTTATATTTATTTTAAGTCCTGAAACCTTGACTTTTTGCTCTTTTCTCTTATATTTTCCTTAATCGGGGAGGAATTATACCACGGTCAAAAATGTTTGTCAAAAAGTCTTGCAGTGCGAATTCTTTATTGAATATCCAAATCCAAATGTGCTATAGTATCGCTGATAGACTTATTCGTATTAGAGTCCATTCCTTATGGGGGATTAGTATGTACTTACAAAAGAAAGAAACTATTTTAATTGTTGATGACTCAAAATTTCAACGTGCAATTATAAAAGAGATGCTCGGAGAACATTTTCATCTCGAAGAAGCCACTTCAGGCGAAGAATGTTTAATGATCCTTGAGAAAAGCAGCCATCTGATCGACCTCGTTTTACTTGATCTGGTAATGCCGGGGATTGACGGATTCGGAGTTCTGCGACGCAGACAGACGATAGATGCATTTAAAGATATCAATTTTTGCAGATGTATCTGATACAACAGATTCCGGCAAATTTATATGGGATACGGTAAAAGATGCAACCCCTGATCATGTGTGCCCAGTCATTGCAATCTGTAAAGAGGGCGATCTGGACCAGATACAGACAGCAGTTTCCTCAAAACTTATTGACGATCTTCTTTTTTCACCCTTGGAAGTCTCTGTTTTAAAACGCCGGATCAAGGCAAGTATTCATCCTGATAAAAATAATGAAGCCGATGCGTAAGCATCGGCTGTTTTTATATACTATGTATTTTCAGTATGCCTGCAATCCGGGTACCCTGTGCAGCCCCAGAATTCCCCGAAACGTCCATTTCTTTTTTTCATCGGAAGCCCACATTCCGGGCAGATTTTTTCTTTCGACTGCTTTTTTGCTGCCGGCATTTTCTCCAATTCTTTTGCCAGATACTCAAATACCTGCTGATTCATCTTACAGTCTGTCAGCGCCCTGTGTGCACCTCTCGTTGAAATTCCATAATGCTCTGCAAGATCGCTGAGTCTCCTGTGCCGCCACTCTGGGAAACAGAGCTTTGCAACCCGCAGCGTATCAACATAATCATTCGTTAATTTCTGCTGGAAAAGCCGCTCACAATCCCGATATAAAAATTTCATATCAAATGTCTGGATATTATGACCTACCAGAATATCATCTCCGGCAAATGTTAAAAACTCAGGCAGCACCTGCCCAAAATCCGGCTCATTTGCCACCATCTCATCCGAAATATGATTAACCATACTCGCGGCATACGGAATCGGTCTTTTCGGATTCACAAGCTGGCTAAACTCCTCAACAACTTTTCCACTCCGTACTTTTACCGCTGATATTTCAATGACTTCATCATAAATACAAGATGTTCCGGTCGTCTCCAAATCAAAGAGTACATAATCCGGTACATATCCGCATATCATCTTTCCTTTTTTATTTCCTAACATATCTTCTGCTTTCTAATTATTTGAACTGCCAAATATTTTTCTGTGTTTAATTATTATTCACTTAATCTTGTACCGCATTTCGGGCAATATTCAAAATCTTCCGTTGTGGAAAATCCACAATTTCTGCAATGCCTCATCGTATATCCATATCCCTGCTGATTCATTTGCCTCAAATGTTGCGGCAGAATCTCCATATCCTCACCTGCTGCAATTCGTTTTCCAATCTCCGCATCCAACTCATAGACTGTATTACAGCAGCTTGTCTGCACATAATAATGCTTATTCCACTTAAAACATGGGATAAAAAATAACGACAGCACCGTATAGGTCATAAACACCTGAAACCTTCCGTATTTTCCACAGATATCACAGATTATCTGCTGATGAAAGTCAAAGTCTTTTCTCCCATCTGTAATTCCCATCATAAAAAACATATTGTCACCTGCTAAACTTCTTACTCTCTCATCTTCATTTTCTTAAGATAACTATTTTTCAGCTCATTTTCTTCCTGCAGCTTTTCGTTTTCGTCCTTGAGATACTGCATATATTCCCGCGCAAGCTTCACACCACAGCGCACTGCAACATCATCATGCTTTTCCATCTCATCCAGCCACTGAAGAAATGATTTTTCCCGAATATCGTTATACTCACTCTTTTTTGCAAAATACATGATTCATTCCTCTTCTTCTGATTTAACATAAAATGTTATCGTTACTGCACACTTGTACCTCATTTGAACATCATATTATTTTCCGTACACACAGCGTTCTCTGCCCGGCATATCTTCCCCTTTGACGTAACGCGCATTAAACTCCATATTGATTTCCCGCAGCTCTCTTTTCCCGTCAATATAGTCCTGATACATTTCTGCCAGCCCGGACATACAGCCATCACAGCTTGCTTCAATATTTCCAAGAGATTCCTTGACAATTGCCTCTCTCTCTTCTTTTGTTGTTTCTGAAATTAAATACATTTTTCTACCTCACTATACCATCTGTACGAGCCACACATTGCTTCGTACCATAAAATAACCAATTGCTACTTTTATAAGTTCTGTCGCCTGCACAAAAAAATAAACGCTCACAATTCCAAGTCCTGTGTAATGTGCCAACACAAATGCTGTCGGAACTACAACCACCCAGGTAAAAACCGAATCAAACAAAAAAGTGACCAGCGTTTTTCCTCCGGAGCGCAACGTAAAATAAGAAGCATGACTAAAGGAACAAAATGGCATAATAATTGCCGAAACTGCAATAAAACTGGTTGCAAGCTCTTTGATCTGTTCAGAAGTATTATAAATCTGTGGAAAAAATCTACCGATCACAAGCATCACGCCCGCCACAAGCGCACAGCAGAATACACTGAAAACAATCATTTTATTATCTGCGTCTTTCGCTTTTTTCAGTTCACCAGCCCCAAGATACTGACCAACCACAATGCTGATACATGCTCCAAGCTGGATATAGATAATGTTAAACAGATTCGTGATCGTAGTTGCAATATTAAGACCTGCCACAACTTCCAATCCTCGAATGGAATAACACTGGGTAACGGTTGTCATACCTGCTGCCCATAAAACCTCGTTGAACATAAGTGGGAAGCCTTTGATAATAATTGCCTTCAATTCCCCTTTTGGCATTCCAAATCCGGTGTACGCACCTTCCAGATACCTGTTTTTCTCCTTGTGGGAATGTGCCCAGATAATAATGATAAATGCTTCTATGTAGCGTGCGATCACAGTTGCCAGTGCTGCACCAATAACTCCTAATTTTGGAAATGGTCCAATTCCGAAAATAAACAGATAGTCCAAAACCGCATTGCTTCCAACCGCTACAAAACTTGCGATCATCGGCACCAACGTCTGCCCGGTTTCTTTAATATTAGTAGCATAGGACTGGTTTACCGCAAATGGAATCAGACCAACCATCATAATGCCCAGGTATTCCAGACCATACTGCAGTGCCACCTCGGTGGCTCCACTTCCTGCCGTGTCGGTGAGATACAGGGAAATCAGATCTGCTCCCTTTGTCACAAATAATAATATCGTTAATCCCGTTACAAGCAATGTTGCATACAATTTAAAACGGAAAGAATACATATGTCCCTTATGATTTCCTTTTCCGTAATACTGTGCCCCAAAAATGCTGGCTGCAGACGCCGCACCAAATATTGCCAGATTGTATACAAAAATCAACTGATTGACAATTGCAACACCGGACATTTGCTCGGTTCCCAACTGTCCTACCATAATGTTATCCAGAAAACTGACGAGATTTGTTATGGCATTTTGCAAAATCATTGGCAGCGCAAGATAAAGATACCTTTTGTAAAATGCGGCATCGCCAATATATTTTTCCTTAAATCGTGTTAACATATATTTTTCCTTTATTACATATAAATCTATTTTTTCTACATCTTCCGCTAATTATAATTTGTCCTCACATATATATCAATCCCTCCTGTATTCTTTTACAGAACTTATGCAGTTTTATATGCAGGATTACAGCATTAGCCTTTCGCCTGTCTCAAGTTATACACAGTCGCCGAGCCAATGACAAGCACCGCTCCAAAAATGGACAACATACCTATTGTCTCTCCACAAAAAATTGCTACAAGGATAGGATTTAAAATCGGTTCGATCGTAGAAGTCAGCGATGCTGTCACTGGTGAAACACGATCTAATCCTCTGGATAAAAATACATATGACAACCCGAACTGTACAATTCCTAATACCAGAACATATCCCCAGACGGTTGGCGTGAACACTGTCTCTCGCATTAAAAATGGAATTCCCACCACAATACTGATCAGATGAGAGACCATAAGCGACGATTCAAAATCTCCGCCCGGGAATTTTTTGATCAAAAACACGCCTGCGTAAGTCACTCCCGACACAATTGCAAGGATATTTCCCGCCATTCCACCTGTGCTGAGCGATTCAAAAAAGAAGCAGAAAATTCCACATAACACAAGAATGCAGGTTAAAACTGCGTCCTTTTTTGGTTTTTGCCTGTATACGATCCACACGATCAAAATCAAGAAGACCGGTTCTGTAAACTGCAGTACAATTGCATTTGCTGCGGTTGTCATCTTTGTCGCCATCACGAATGTCAATGCCATGACAAAATTTAAAACCGCTCCAAGCAGCACCATTTTGTTAAAAACAAACTTTCTCCCCTGTGTTCTCTGATAAGCAAATATCAGAATAAATGATAAAACGCTTCGCACCATGTTGATCGACAACGAATTCCACGGAATCGATTTGATCAGCACTCCGCCCAGACTGAAACAGATTGCTGACAGTAATACATACACGGTACCCTGTAAACTATTTTTATTGTATTTCTTTTCACTCATAACGTATCTTATTATTCAAAATCTATGAAATAATATTCTCCTTCTCTGCTTATCTTACATCCATCTGATCAATCCATAAACGGCCAGCAAAACTGCCAGATATCCCACATTGGCAATCGTAAACCACCTGAAATATTTTCCTTTCTGTTCATTATAGTGATGTGCATAAATTTTATATGAGATCAGACTTGCCATTGATGCAATCAAGGTACCAAGCCCTCCAATATTTACACCCACTAATAATTTTGCATAGTCCTTTGTAAATCCAGAAAGTAATAAGGCTGCTGGAACGTTACTGATCACCTGGCTTGCAGCGATGCCGACTCCAACTTCCCGGCCACTCACAAACTCCTGTAACACATTCCTGATTGTCTCAATTTCTCCTATATTCCCAGTAAAAATGAAAAAAGCGATAAATGTGAGAATTAAACTGTAATCTACCGTTTTCAACACTTGTCTGTCCATGATAAAGACCGTCACAAACACAACAATGAAAGCTACATAGTACGGCAATACTCTCACAACGACAAGCAGACTCATCAGAAATAAAATCAGATAAACTGCATTTTTTTGATGTGTTTTTCTTCGAAGATGTAACCTTTCTTTTTCAATTTCATGGTCGCCGTTATTTTCTTCGAGTGTAAATTCAATCTTCTCTTTTTTTCTGCATACAACAGCAACGGATAACAGCAGCAATATACCGGATGCTAACGTATATGGACCTATAATTCCTATAAATGTTGACATTTTCATCTCTGCAAGATTGTAAAGATATAAGTTTTGCGGATTTCCAATAGGTGTCAGCATACTTCCAAGATTGGCTGCGAGTGTCTGAACTATGATTACCAGTATTAATAATTTTTCCTGATTACATTTCCGCAAAGTCAGCATTGCAAAAGGAACAAATGTGATCAATGACACGTCATTCGTAATAAACATGCTAAAGAAAAAACATAAAAAGACCAACACAAGCGATAACTGCATTGTATTTTTTGTTCTTTTTAATAGGCTGCTTCCAATCATATCAAACAAGCCATTTCTCTGAAGTCCTGCCATAACCGTCATCAGGCTTAATAAAATGCCCAAAACGCGGAAATCAATATAGTTTACATAATTCAATGTTGGTTTTACAAAAAAAGCGGATACCATTGCAAGTGTCATTGCCACGCATAATACCGTATCTTTTTTTATAAAACCTATTACTTTTTCTTTCATTATTAAATTCTCCAACGCTGTTTTTTGATCTGTTCTTCTTTTCTCAAATAAGCAGCCTCATCCATAAAAGATATTAGTTCAAGAGTCCAAGCCTGTCTAATGCATGGTAAAGCCCATCTTCATCAATATGTGATGTTACCATGTCGGCTCTCTTTTTGACTTCTTCCCTTGCATTTCCCATCGCAATGCCGATTCCGGCATAATCCATCATCTGCAGGTCGTTTGGTCCGTCTCCGATTGCGATACTGTCCTCTCTGGGAATCCCCACATATTCCAGATAACGCTTCATCCCGGTTGCTTTATGGATGCCGTTGATTCCAACTTCGCCACAGTAATCATCCGCCCCGCTCAGGCTTAGTGCCACTACATCAAAATAAGGCTCCAGATCTGCATGCACTCTCGCCACTCCAAATGGTGCATCATAATAGATCAGTTTTTCTTCCTTCTCATTATTCCAGACATCTTCCTGAATAAAAAATTCACCTACAAGCTGACGCAGATGCTCCTCCGTGATTCCCATATCGCTCATAATTTTTAAAATCTGCTGTTCGCTCCGTTTATTCATGACAACTCCTGCATCTGTCTGGAAGCAGTAAACAAAATTATTTTTTTCCATATAATCTACAATAAATTTTCTGTGTTCTTCATCAATGACAGCATGATAAATTTCTTTTCCATCTGCGATCACCTGTGCTCCGGCTGCCGTAACCATTCCACTGAATCCAAGATCCAATAGCATCTGCGGCAATTGAAAAAGACTTCGTCCACTGCACACGACCAGTTTGTGGCCGTTCTCTACCGCCTTTCTGATCGCAATTTGGGCTGATTCAGGGATAATGCCTTTATCATTTACAATTGTTCCGTCTACATCTAAAAATACAACTTTCTGATTCATAGTTTTTCCTGTTCTCTATATTTTCGGCTTTGAAATTGCTCATCACAATGTAAAAATTATTTTTTACAGTTTTGAAATCAATACAAAGAATATTTCGTTACTGGCTCTGAAATCCACTTCAAGAACTTGTTTTTTCCCTGCGTCACAAATTTCTTAAAAACGCACGCAGATATATTTTATACATTTTTCCACAAAACAACAAGAGGTTATCACACATAAACACATTTTATCACAGACGCACTCTATGATGCATCTGAATATGCCTATGCACTGACAACCTCCTGTCTTTGCGCAATTTATTAATTTTAGATATTGAAAGCCAACTGTATTGTACCTCTAATGATGTAAACCTTCTTATTTGATATATCCGGCTTTTACTAAAGGATTCTTAATCATCGGTGCTACAATGATCGCCACGATCATTTTTGCGATATCACCAATTATAAATGGGATCACACCAGCCATCAAAGCTGCCTGGAATGTCATTTCTGCCTCATAAGCAAGCCATGCTGTTCCAAGTGCATAACAGACTGCCGTTCCTAAAACCATTCCTACAAAATACATCACTCTTTTTCCCGGAAACTTCTCAATAAACCAGCCACTGATCATTGCCAGAAAAATAAATCCGATCAGATAACCACCTGTCGGTCCAAATAACTTTGCTGGGCCCGCCGAAAAACTTGAAAACACCGGGACTCCAACTAAGCCGATCAATAAATAAATCACATAAGACACCGTTCCTTTTTTCCATCCAAGCAATATTACGGTAAAATAAATTGCAAGATTGGTCAGGGAAATCGGAACCGGTCCGATTGGTACTGATAATGGTCCTAAAATACAGGTAACTGCGGTCATCAAAGCAATCATTGCAATCGTTGATGTTGATATCTTTTTCTCATTCATTGTTAACTTCTCCATACACTTTTATTTGAGCTGCTGTATGTCTATCCGTGAATACGTCTGACACGCAAAAATAATGTTACTGTTTATGCGTACCTCGTTCCAGTAACGCTTCGCTCATACTCAATTATTCTATAAAATATCGTTTCGATTGTCAACCTGTATTTTATTCTTAGTTAACATTATTCATTTAACAATTATTACACCCATATTCTTGTACCAAATTGTCAGACATGATAACATGTAAATATAGTGCTGTTTTAGATAGAACTGTTTTTACCATTGATTAGAGAGTTCAAATCTTTCATAACAATAGCAGGAAAACATATAGGAGCATTTGACATGTTAAAAGAATACAAATCCATGACACAAGAAGAAATGTACACTCTCGTACATGAAATATATATAGAAGGTTGTATGGAAAACGCCAGAGAAAAATATCCGGATGTAACTGACTTAACTACCGCAATCCAACAGGAAGAGGATTCCTTTGTCTGCTTTTTGCAGGATTTTTTTACTTTGCCGGAAAATACTTATTATGTTCTGGAAAAAGACAATATGCCTGTAAGTGCCGCCAGATTAAGTAAAATAAATGATTTTTATTATCTGGAAGCTTTAGAGACACCACCCCAATACCGAAAAAAGGGATACGCCTCCGAACTTTTAAATGAAATGATAACACATCTTCATCAGCAGGGTTCTGTTGATATCCGTGATTGTGTAAGTAAAACAAATACCGCCTCCCTCGCAACCCACAAAAAATGCGGATTCTTTATTGCAGAGGAAAACGGTATCTATTATCCTTCCAATACGGTTAATAACAAAACTTACGGTATGCGGTATTTTATCCGATAAAGCCGGCAAATCCGCATAATAACACGATGACACCAAGAATGATACGGTACCATCCAAACACTTTGAAATCGTGTTTCTTAATATATCCCATTAAAAATTTAATTACAACGAGCGACACTGCAAATGCAACAACCATTCCCACCACAAGGATTACACCTTCCTGAGAAGTCATAGTTGCGTTCATCAAAAACTTTGCACCTTTCAAAAGACTGGCTCCAAACATGACCGGGATTGCAAGGAAAAATGTATATTCCGCTGCAACAGTTCTGGAAATTCCAAGTAATAATGCTCCGACAATTGTTGCTCCAGAACGGGATGTTCCTGGAAAAATCGCTGCAATCAGCTGAAACATTCCTATCCAGAATGCTAGTTTATAATCAATTCCGACAAGGGTATTCACCTTTGCCTTTTTTCCTTTGTGATAATTCTCAATCACAATAAATGCTACACCAAACAGGATCAACATAATTGCTACTGTCTGGTAATTGTAAAATAATGCTTCCAACTGCTCATCAAAAAGTACACCTACAATTGCAGCCGGTACACAGGATACTAAAATGTGAAACCACAGTTTAAATATATCCCATTTTATATACGCACCTGCGCCAGTTTTCGCCAATGGTTCCTTGTTATCCTTTTTTCCAAATGGCCAGATCTGATTCCAGAATAAAATTACAACTGCGAGTATCGCTCCAAGCTGGATCACAACTTCAAACATACTGTAAAATTCATCCGATACATCCAGCGATACAATCTCATTTAGAAGGATCATATGTCCTGTGCTGCTGATTGGAAGCCATTCTGTAATACCTTCCACAATACCAAATAATATTGCTTTTAAAATTTCTATCATTTTTTCCGCCTTGCCTAAATTCTGGCAAACACCTTTCTTTCTTTTTTATGCTTCATAAAATGAAAAAAGAACCCACATTGCTATGGATTCTTAAGAGGCGACAACCAGATTCGAACTGGTGATCAGGGTGTTGCAGACCCACGCCTTACCGCTTGGCTATGTCGCCATATTATTAAATTATGCATCACTGCAAGTGACTCCGACGGGAATCGAACCCGTGTTACCGCCGTGAAAGGGCGATGTCTTAACCGCTTGACCACGGAGCCTTATATTTAAAAAAACTCCCCGAGTAGGGCTCGAACCTACAACATCACGGTTAACAGCCGTGCGCTCTACCATTGAGCTATCGAGGAATATATAGTTACTAACAACTCCGTAGTACAGAAAATGACGTAGATTGGTACGTCACTTAATTACTATATATCATAACTGTTAAAATTGCAATACTTTGTAAGTTATTTTTTGTACATTCAAAACTTCATACAGATTCCGAGTCTTTTGGTCAAGCCCTCGATCGATTAGTAACAGTCAGCTCCATGTGTTGCCACACTTCCACCTCTGCCCTATCTACCTTGTAGTCTTCAAGGGATCTTACTCACTTTTGTGAGGGATATCTCATCTTGAGGGGGGCTTCACGCTTAGATGCCTTCAGCGTTTATCCC